>OJKF01000149.1_pt1 | contig 24683 bp, 15 predicted proteins | sample 1596531 | NCBI WGS metagenome assembly OJKF01 (sample SAMEA4350128, study PRJEB24818) | metagenome | biome: human; feature: gut; material: faeces | place: Denmark | collected 2013-09 | reverse complement strand
GGGATAATTAGGGCTTTTTTTACGCACTGCGGTTAATGATTTCATGGATAGCGTCCACCATATTTGGTGTCCACTATTCTCTCAGGAATTTCAGGATCTGCCAGACGGTGCTGAGACGACGCTTACAGATGTTCTATTTCCCGTTCATCTTCTTCGATCTTTTCTTCGGCACGTGCCAGTGCAGGAAGGCCTCCGTCTCTTCAACCAGACTCAGTTGCTGGTCTTTCTGACGGAGCTGGCTTTCCAGTTCTGCAATGCGAATGAGGTATTTCTGACTCATGGCCGTTTTTATAATGCGGCCAGGTGTTTTTTACAACATTGTCAGGGCGTTAAGGCGGGATGTTTTTGGCTGACGCCAGTCCAGCTTATCGAGGAGCATTGCCAGTTGCGAGCGGGTAATGGATACCTTACCGTCACGCACCGCAGGCCAGATAAACTGGCCTTCCTCCAGGCGTTTGGTGAACAGGCACAGACCATCAGCATCAGCCCAAAGAATTTTAACGGTGTCCCCCCGTCGGCCACGGAAGATAAACAGGTGACCGGAGAAGGGATTATCATTCAGCACATGTTGTACCTGTTCTCCCAGTCCGTTGAAGGATTTACACATATCGGTAACGCCGGCAACGAGCCAGATACGGGTACCTGATGGGAGTGAAATCATCTTCCCCTCCCGCTCAGTTCGCGGATTAACATCGTGAGCAGCTCTGGCGATGGATTTTCCAGCGTCATGTTACCGTGACGGAATTCCACCTTGCAGGAACTGGCACTGACTCTGGTCTGAGTGGAAGTGGATAAAGACGGCGCAATGGCCGCCACAGGTTCTTTCTGCTCATCCGGCGTTATTTCTACAGGTAATAATTCAACGCCAGTGTCAGAAGAGGTTGTTACCGGAAGACGCCGCGAAACATGCCCTTCGTTCTGCCAGAGCCTGAGCCATTTGAAAATAACATTATCATTGACGCCATTTTCTCGTGCAATCTGTGTAACACAAGCTCCAGGTTGTGATGCCAGTTCAACCATACGAAGTTTGAATTCATTCGAATACTTTTTACGAGGTTCTTTTCGCCAGTCCTGTAATTCCATACTTAGATGTCCGTCTGTGTCAGATGGGCGTCTAAGTTACCAATTCTTGTCTAATGGCTACATACGGCGGTCGGTTTACGCTTACTCTAATTCGTCAGATTCTGACCAGACGGTTCAGGCTGTACGCTTACGGTTGTCAGGCCTTTGGCGTACAACGACAGGATCTGGTTATCCATCCCGGTGATCCGGGTCTGGTTTTTCTTCACAAGTTGCGGTTCAAAAGAGCCATCACGATCGCGCGGAGTGCGTAGTTCCAGGGGGCCATCACCGATGATAACGGTCTTTGTGGAATAGCCATTGCGGGAGTTGGCACCCGGTTTAGGCTGGTTTTTATCGTAGCCCAGATGGTGGGACATTTCAGCGTTGAGAGCTGCCTCAACGCTGATTTTCTTCAGCAGGCGATCGAACTGGCTGAGATCTTCAGGGGTTTTGAGATTTTTGGCCAGTTCGTTAGCCAGAGCCTGCAACTGTTTTTCGTCCATAAATTAACCTGCTTTTGATGTTGGATTGAACATATCAAAATCAGGCAATTACACAAATCTATGTACAGGCTCGCATACCATCTCTGATACGACCATCAGGGGAATCACATTGCATCTATATGCTGGTGAGCACATAGATGCCGGGTTATACATCTTTAACAGAGATTTTAATTAGTTAAAAAGGTTGTCACCATTCGGCGTTTTGCTTTGGCCATTTCGGCTCCAGCCACAGGTTTTCAGCGTGACATAAATGATATTCCACTCATAATGCCTTTCATCCACACTTGTCACTTCAAAACATGTTCCGGGCCTGAGGGTGCAGCGGGTTTCCCCTGGTGCATTATCCGCTATATCCGCACCAGCCATTCCATCAATCCGATAATACACTTGGTAGCCGCCCCCCTGACGACTAAATACATTGTTCTGTATGGTAGTCAGGTATACATCCGTATTTCTGTCTTCTGGAGTCTGGAGTATTGTGCCGGTTTTCAGCCATCCTCTGGACCATTTCGATACCGTACTCCGGATATATCCCGGTGTGTGACGTAATAATTCTGGTGTGATCTTCCATTCTCCGTTTCTTACCGCTGCATCCATCAGCCAGTAATCCTGTGTCCGGGCACTGGAAGCTTCTGATACCCGTTGCTGCAATTCCCACATCATATATTCTTCTCTGGAATAGACTCGCCCTGATGAATGCGAGTCATAACTCAACATCTGTTCACCATTGATGAAGGTTGTATCTGAAAAAGATACTATGGGATTGTTTTCATCCGTTCCTCTGTAGTCAATTGTGCGCACCTGCATTGTGGGGCCATTAACCCTGAGGATTGAATGTACAACAGTATTATTGTTCTGAGGGATTTCGGATAAGATGCTTAAATTATATTTTTCCCACTCGTGTCGGTAGTTTGGCAGGGATACAATCATCGCCTGATTCACCATTTTTGTAGCTACCTGATATATTATCTGTAGATCACCTTTTGGTGTCAGGTGATACAAAGTATCTGCTTTTCTTGCCATAGGTACGCTCTTATAACGCCCTGATAAATCATCTGTATACCACGGGTGGAAGGTAGGGAATAGTTCACCTGAATCTGTTGTGACAGTAGTGGTCATAATGGCATCTTCTACCACAGATGGTCCATCTGTTTTTTTTTTCATGGCACCTTGATATTGATACAATATTTTTGATGTTTCTTCCTTTTGAATACGGGCGTATTCCGCAACAATGTCTGCCAGATTCAGAACGCCATCTCCTAACTGGATATTCAGATGATTTTTGTATGCAGCGTTGATAAAGCGGTGTGTATCTCCTATCAGAATTGGTCTCAGCTCTTTCTCCAGAATTTCCCTGTCCGTTGTATCCATCACTTCTGTGAAAAAATCTCTGAACGTCAGACGTAAACTGCCGATACCTGGCTGTTCACGCAGATAGAACAATCTGACCGATAATGATCTGCGGTCGATGCGGACCATACCCTGATGGCACATCAGTTTTAAAGAAAATGTTTTATCCGATGAAATAGTGAAACGACGAAATTCACTGAGTATTAATGAGGGGGCTTCGTTGTCGGGCTTGACAATAATATGTTCCTGCTGTTGCCACTGCCTTTCAGATAACTGCATCTCTCCTGCGGATGTTATTTTCAACGGAGCTGCATGTACTTTACTGCGTAGCAACACATTATTTTTCCCTTCAAAAATCAGATACAGACGTGAATAGGGTGGGATACTTAGATCTGAGATATTTACCGGAACAGTAGGTTCACCTTCGGCTTTCCACGCACCTTTCAGCTTCCCTGACAGTAACTCCCCCTCCACTTTTTTCCTTACGCCACCTAGGTTTTCGAGGCATAATACCTGCTCTGCACTTCCGGATACCCGGGGCAGGAACGTCATTACCTGATTCAGTGCCATCAAATTTTCCAGCCGGTTTACCGTTGGTGTATGACCACTCCGGAAAATCCCCACCCAGTTACCATTATCTGGTAAGATCCGGAGTACGTCACCCAGTAAACGGGTATCCTGAGGCTGAATTGCCACACGGGTTGTCTCGGGCAGCGATTCTTCGATCCCGGATATTGTCAGTTGAAGGGAATACTGAATCGTAGCAATCGTTAATATCACGCTGTTTTTGTCTTTTTTCCCTTCAACCAGAACAGGACTAGCTTCCAGTAAATCAATCGTTTCCGGATGGTCATTATCACCAGCCAGTATGATTTGTGTCGGTAATATCTGTGTTGTAACTGGCTTCATGATAATGTATCGGCTTCCCGGAGTTCCGGTTACAGCCGTGGTATGGTGGCGACTACCGGCCAACTGGAATTCAGAGTAACGCGCCTGAAGCTGGTAAACGAGCTGACGAGTCAGGGGATCATAGCTGACTTGTGTTTCTCCTCCTTGGAACCGGACTTCTGGTGTCAGACTCCAGCCCATATCATGCAGCCTGTCCAGTATGGCATCCGGTCTGTTATTTTCTTCCGGATAAACAGCCTGCCAGCGTTGAACATCACATAATGAAATCGCCAGTTGAATACCATTTTCCCGGGAAACCGCCTCCAGAGTCATGCCATCACGGGTATGCACCCTGAAGTTTCCGGCAAAGTGGTTCAGTTTTGCTTCATCCTCTGGTTGAACATTTATGTTGTTCCCGGCCCAGTAAATCAAACTCAGCTCAAAGGCGACAGGTTTTAATTCAGCTAGGGTTGTTTCTGGCAGAAAGATTTCGTGAGAGACTGAGTTACTGGACAGCGTCAGTGTCAACGGCGTTTTTAAATCCCGGGGGATAATATAGCGGTTATTCCCGCCTCCGGAGATGACTGTACCGCCGCCAGAGCTTGTATGGAAGGTATTGTCCTTATCGTTACCGATTAGTCGGTCTTTACCGGCGGCTGTACCTACCAGGGTGTTTATTCCCTTCTGGGTAATGGTCATTACCGGCACCTCATCGTCTGGTGTTTTCAGCATGACCGACTGTGTTTGTTTTGATAAATCAAAGGTGAGCGGAAACTCTTCCGGTAGCCCGCGAAAAGAGAGCGTATTTTCTTTTGCCACAGGATTTGCATCAATATCATAATATCCCGCGCCACCGACCTGAACAGCCAGCCCACCGCTTCCCCCTCTCAGTATGAATTTATAATCTTTTAACGATATAGCCTGTTCTGTGCATTCCGGTGTCAGATCGCTGAGCACTCTCAGGGGAAGTACTGTGGTTTTACGCTCTCCAGCTATCACAGTACACTGACTATTAAGAACCTCCAGAGGAGGACGTTTGTGGCGGGAAGTACTGTCTGGTACGGCTTCCCGCCATACAATCCAGTTAGACAGATATTCTATTTCCGTATTGGCCTGATACTGGTGACCGTAGCCCAGAATTATGGTGTCATATTCTCCCGAGGGAATTTTCGGTATTGTTCGTGGCCATTTACTGTTGGCGTAACCGTGCGCCAGAGAAGAGTAGGGACTGATACTGTTGGCATACCCCACCTTCTCACGAATTTGCCAGTCCCCCAGATCCGGACGATGACCGATTTTGCGGTCAGCGTTAAAAGAGCTTTCTCCATGCAAGAGAGGAGGAGACTGACGCAGATCCAGCACCATTTTTCCAAAAACTTTGTTTCCGGAGAAATCCAGCAGACCTCTTTCCGGAGAGGCCACAACAATGTGTTTACTGCCATCAGTCAGGAATTTTTTATATTCCAGCCATTGTGTATGCCGTTCTTCTTTCCGTGCCACATTACGTGCAATACTGGAAGCTCCCATACCAATAGCCGCAATGGGGCCAGTGGCAATAATTAGTGGCGGGAAAGCTACCGAAGCGGCAGTTAATCCCAGAGAAATGGAATCAAACGCAATCTGTACCCGGGCAGCCATTGTCTCAGAATAAGATGTAGCTTGCTGGAGCTGAATGACGCTGTTGTACAGGTTCCATGTCCCCAGAACTGTTTCCAGTACAGGCAGTTCAAGAACACGGGCACTGGCAGAAAGGGCTTTCCCCATTGTGCCTCCGGTACGGGTTGCTACTGAGCGCATACCTTCAGCGACGGCGCTTTCCAGTCTGAACCCCTGGATTCCTTCTGTATTGAGAAACTTATTCCCGGCAATCTGAATCATGCTGCCGAGAGTTGCTTCGGAAAGTTGCTTGATATCCATAGCTAGATTTATCTTGGCTAGGGTACTGTCTTCGTGCCCCTGCTGTAGCAGGCGGGCATACTGGACGACTCCGACCACACTCATGCCGAGGTCGAAATCCATGATTCCACTGGCAGGCAGGGCTGAAAGCATGGTAGAAAGTTTCTGAAAACGGGACACAACTTCCGGTACTTCCACAGAAGTGGTATGCAATGTTTCTCCATCTCGAATTTGAAGGTTGAAACGCCCACTTCCGATATCAGCCAGCTCAATATTCTCTACAGAAAGATGACGACCGGATGAACGTGGAATGTTCTGGAAGTGCTGTTGCAGAGTATCAAGTACACCGGCGAGTTGCTGTTTAACCCGTGTTGCTTGCCTTTGCAGACGAGTCTGTGACGAAACTAGGTCATCCTGCGTCCCACGAATCATCTCCGGATCTATGGGACGGGTACCGCTGCGTATTCCCTGAGTGTGCAGTATTTTTCTTATGTTATCAGCCTGTTCTGGAGTCAGAACTGTGCGGGACAGATAATCATTCAGAACATCACCGTTGAGACGCAGAGAAGGGATTTGCTCCGATGTTGGAGGAGAGGTGATGCGCCGACCGTCAAGGGTGGCTCCGATATCATAAAGTGTTTTTACTGGCAGGGAGATACCTGCAACAGCGACTGGTTCAGCCAGATTCGCCAGACGGTCGGTGGTGGTGTGCTGAATTCTGGTGCTCAGTCCAGCATCATTTTCTGGCAGAAGCTTATTCCAGACCATATCTGATTCGGCATAATGTACTTGTATATGTTTATTAATGTCTTTGTTTAATAGGCCATAATATTCCTGAAGTGTTGGAGTTAATTGTATCATAGCCTCAATAAACTTCAGAGCATCTATAGGTGAAAGGAAATCTGCATGCCCAAAATTTGGATCAGTGAGCCGGTAAATATCCTCCAGTTGTTGCAGAACCAGAGTATGATTAGGCGTGCTTATCAGGGCTCGCTTAACTCCTTTTTCATTGAATAATAAAGTTATTCTTTCTTGGTTCCATGCGGTCTTATGTAGTAGCGATTCGTTGGTAATATATTTGTTTCCCTGATACTGTAGCATTTCAATCAGACTATAAGTTCTTGTCATTAAGGAATTATCATCTTTGGACAGTGGCAACTTATCGCGATTACTGGTCTGATGAAGTGCACTCACAGTCATTAGGTTTTCCTGGAGAATGCTATAATGAGCAGTATCTTCAGTCTGTAAATAAAGTAAGGCTAATCCCATACAGCGTCCTTCTTGGGTTACCAATAGAGACTGAGGGTGAAAATCAATATTCTGGCTTCCATATCCTTTAGCCATTTCGAACCATCGCTGTGCATGATGACGATAAAACTCAGGCCATGACAATAAAGTATATTTCGCATGTTCAGCGATAAAATGTAATGAGGAGGCTACAGGTGCAGAGGATATAATGTTATCGTTAAAACCAATACCTTTGAAATTATAAGGGAGTACAAATGTGGAATCCTGAATTGCTGTAACTGGTGGACGCCCATAGTCCTGCTCCCTGCGCAATAGTTTTCCCGTACCAGGTAATCCAACAGAAAGTAATGAAAGGGTTGCATCGGCAATAGTTGGTAATCCTGTGAGATGCTGATGTATTTCTGTTAAAGACTGATAAGGCCTTTTTTCTGCCTCACTAAGTAATTTATTAATACTTTGCTCAGTCAAAAAGCATGAAGAAACAGAGTTTTCCAGAAGCTGACGAAGATTCTGTGAATTTAGTGTACCTTCTCGCATCCTTACATGGATGTTATATAGATCTTCAAGATAGGTATATATAAGTCCAGATATGGGATTATCAAATCCATCAGCTCCACTGACTATTACTTGCTCTGTGATTTTTCCATTATCGGATGAGTAGCCCATGCCCAGAGGATTAACACTCTGGCCAAGAACAGGTGTGAGTAGTTCATGTGGTGGTAACTCTGAAAGTTTGTTCAAAATTTCAACAGGAATAGAGCTTGATTCTTTTTTATTTAAAATGTAATCATATGCTAGTGGTAATTTCGCACTAATTTCATCTTCATTATAATGTTCTTTCAATATATTAATTAAGGACGATGAAGGAGCTGGTAGCAGGTTTTCTTCAGTATGTACACCAGTTATTCCTAGTCCGTGTAGTGTATAACGAGACAAGGTATTGATATCAGAAAATACATATCCTTCATGATAAAGACGATCCAGTGTTTGCCCTTTAAATATAACTTTATCTATATTATGAATGGCTACACGGGAGTATTCCTTGAACTCGTCTTTTATTCTTTGTATTTTATTATGAATATTTTCATTATGTTTTTTAAAAAAAGCATCAAGAAGTCTATCGTAATGAGAGTCCTTCTCTGTATTTCCTGAAATTTCTTTCAATGCTTTAATAAGCTGTAATTTTTGTTCTTTTGTGGACAGATCCTGCCATGTGTTTTGTTCTTTTTTTATTTTTTCAAAATAAAGTTCGTGAGAATTCATTTTGTTTTTTACTGCTTCAATCTTTTCTCTCAAGAAATCATTCTCATAAATAAAAGTAGATATTTCAAGAAACTCATTTGCTTCCTGAGAAGATTGCAAACTAAGATGATCTTTCATTTTTAATTCGAGATATCTTTGTAACATTACCCTCCCTTCCCAGTTTTCAGGAGTCTTATCTTTGCTCATGTTATTGATAATGTCTCTTAACTCATTTTCCATAACTGCGAAGGAGAATAAATCCTTTATAAAAATATTATGCTCAGTCTTATTGCTATAAAGAATATTTATTTTTGTATGTGGATTACTCGCAAGAAAGCCTTTTATGGACATACTCAGATCATTGTCATTTTTTTTATGTAGATCAGGATAGATGTTAATTATATTGTCTACAGGAATGGTCATCCTCCGAATTTTTTCGGCTATTTGAACTTGCAATGAAAACAATGACCTTTTGGCTATATCATCATTCATCTCTAGCATAATCATATGGAGCATTTGATCTATTTCATATAGATTTTTAAAGTCGATAGTCGACGAGTCAATTAGCTCATTATAACGTACAGTAAGGTCTTGTATTTTTTTTTGCAGATCTTTCTTGGTTTTGGTTGACCACTGAGAGAAAAACGTATCAGTATCTATTTTTGTTAAGAATAATTCTGGAAGATTTTCTGTTTTTAGTGTTGAAACATCTTTGAACAGGAAGTCATCAACACACCGGCCTTTTCCTATACACCAGGTACTTTCATCTGCGGGCGTGACATCATTAACGCCGATCGATTCAGGGGTTAACCAGTCATATTTCCCTGTGCCAGTTGTTTTGTAGACACCAATATAAGCTTTATCACTCAGTTTTCTTTCATTAATGAACTCTTCACCTAACACCCCTCTACTCCTGAAAAATTGCAACATCTTTCTTTGAATCAAGTCAGGACCTGATATCTGGAGGGTGCTCAATGCCTCCGGGATAATAGTATCTTGTCTGAATTTTGAAAAAAGACTTCCTGAAAGGTATTTTTTTACCAGAATCCCTCCAATTTTGTCTGTATCTGGAAGTGAGGACAATTCATCAGTTTGTTTGAAGTATATTTCACTATGAATATTATCTCTTATTCTTCTTAGTTCCCTGTAAGCCTGATTCTGGCCTGCGATAACAGCATCAATCACTTCACTACCTTTATGTGATAGCATGAATCCATTGAGCCCACGAATATTCCATCCATCAGGCCATAGGTGATAACGACGAAGGATGGGCATTGTGTCTCGAGGAATCCTTGTATTGATCTTAGTAAAAATACTATCTTCTGGCATTTTAGATATTTCTGTTAATATCTTCTTGATAATGTTTTTATCTGCATCACTGATTTCATTATAGTTAACTTCATCAATATTTTGGTTATTAACATATCTTAATACACCATCAGATATTGCACGACGTAGTTTCAAATCTTCCAAGAAACGATTATCTCCGTTTGTCTGCATCATAATTTTAAAAATTACTTGTTTAGAGTATGCAGGCATCATATCTGTGTCTGTATAAATACCACCATGCTCTTTAAGGATATACATCCTGAGCAGGTCTGAGGCGGCAGGATAGTTCCATCGAAGCAACATTTCAGTTTGATAATTGTGATTATTTTCTGATTTTGAAAGAGAGGTTAAAGAGTTAACATCTTTAATTGAAATGCGGTTTTCACCAAATTGTTTCTGTAAATCAAGAATTAGTTTTTTTACTCTATCTTTATTGTCGTTAATTGTTTTCTGATAATTACCAATGTCATCGTCTGACAGTTTTATTACATTTTTAAGGTAGTTTATTCGTAACTCATCATTAATCTCTGTAACACCTTTGACAATGCAATAGTTGAAGAAATTATCCTGAAGTTTAATCATGTTTTCTAAAAAAAATGAATTAAACATGTGTTTCAGAGGGGTGGATATTTTTTGATAAGTAGCATAAAGCTCTCTGAGTTTGTTTAAGTACTCTTGTTGTCCCGATGGGTTGTTGTTGTATTTCTTCCTTATTTCATTATATAGATTAATAAAATCAATATTTTTTTGTGGAGTATTCTGCTGTATAGTTCTGCATGCTAAATCAAATGCAATTTGTTTTAAGACACTGGTAAATTTCGCGGCTCCAAATGCTTTTTCATCAACCCAAAGATAGTAAGTAAACTCTTTGTAGGTTTTGAGAAAAGTCTTAATATAGTCCGAAATGCTTTCAGGTGGGGAACCCGCAACCCATATGGCATGAATATTTTTCTCAATATCAACTGTATGCGAATAGTACTCCCTTTTTATATCTGTTATAGCCATCTCTATGTTTTTAAAGGTATTTTCTGTAACAGAGGTATCCTCCATGATTATTTTTAGTAAATCAGCTTGCTTCTGTAGAAGTTTTAGACCATTACGACTGTTTTTATCCGGTAAAAGATTGTATTCTCCCATTATTCTTTTTATCTCTATAATTTCATTTGCATATTTTGTTTTAAGCTCATCACTAAGTGAAATTTTCTGAACAAAATTTTCTGGTGTTAACGAGTTTTGAACTTTATCTTCAGCTACAGGAGATCGTTTTTTCCTTTTCAGGAACTTATCTGACAGGGGGATTTGATGGTCGCTTTGGGATTCCTTTTTTATTTCCATCAACAGCTCGTTATTGTTACCAGCTATCTTTCCTGCTTTTAGCAATTTATTACTTTCATTGTCGTTGTCATATGGTATTGTTGCATGTTCAGGATGTTTTATTCCTTCCTCAAAATTATCTCTGGGAGTTCTTGTTTTTGTCAATAAGTTATCTCTAAAAGAGTTAGTACTTTTTATACCATCTCTGTTGAAAGTGTTAGGGTATTCTGTTTCCCGTAAGCCATTATAAACATTTGCCAGACCAAGGAGCGCGTTGTGTAACAATGATGATTTCCAGTTACCTGTATGATGAACTGGTGAAAATGTTCTTTGTTCATGCCCATAAATTTCCTTCTGAATCATTTCACCTAAAGAAACAACATCTTCCAGAGAGTTTTCTTTCGAAACCATTTTATCAAAGAAGCGTAGTCGGGCTTCTGATGCTGTTTTGATTGGCCTGATATTGCGTTGATAATTTTCCTGAAATCCGGTAATGCTCTTCGGTTTTTTTTGTTTTTCCTGCCCTGACAGGCCACTAGTGACAGGAGGAAAAAGAACTTTCTCTGGCAGTCTCATAATTACATTTCCGCTTAAAAAATTATTTATGTTTTAATAAGTGAGAGAATATTATTATTAACACCCTTAACCAAGGTGCTAATGTGATAAAAAAATATTTATCTCGATGCTACCCAACATACGACTCATTTATTTTTCTCGGTTTCTCCTTGTATATATATGTTGCTTTATAATTTTACTACGCACGTCAGGCGTATCTGTAACATAGCTCCGCATTATGCAATGCGACTTTGCATACAAATAGGAATAAATCTAATAGCTGTAGATTTGCTCCTGTATTTCCTGAACCAAGCGAGCCAGTACATGATGCATATGTCTGGAAAATAATTCAGAGTAAGGATAAGTCCAGCTTTGTTGAATAAATCAGGTTTGGAATAAGCCCCCTCAGTTGGTAGCTACTGTCAGGTAATACGCACGTATTATGACATTCGTGCCCTCGTCATTTTGTTTAGTACACGCACTGTAGTGGCACAGAACTTCTGCGACCTGACCATCCTAAATAGCTGCGCCGAATACCGCTACACTTTTAACAGCCCATATTTACCACCGGGGAATGGGCTCACGGTTTCCATAAAATAATGAACATTTTTAAGCAGTTACCACATTGAACGGCACTGATGATTGCGCGTTATCGTATCGTGAAGCGCCTGCTATAACCGCTCAACATGATTCACCCACGGCGAGTAAACTGGCTGATAAATCACTCTGAACTTCGGATTTTCTTTCAGCCAGCGCTGTGTTTCCCGACTTTTATGGATGATGTAGTTGTCCACTATGAGCGTGATAGGTTTATCCCGTCGGTATGTCAATTTCAGATGTTTCAACAGACTGATAAATAAGGCTGAGCTTTTGCTGTTGCCACCCACATAGCTGACTTTGCCCGTTCCACTATGTAAAGCACCAGCCAGATAGTATTTTTCATTCTGCCCCGGTGTTACCACATGTTTTTGCTGTCTGCGAAGTTGCCAGTCCGCACCGGTTTTGGGATTAAGATAGATATACACTTCATCTTCATAAAAGACCGGATGCTCCGCACTACATTCGTCCAGTGCTTTGTGAATTGCTGCTTTATGCGGGTTACGGGTACGCAGGGTTGGCGCAGCCCTGCGCCACACAAGCCCGACTAATGGCAACCAGCGGCGAACGGTTCCGGCATGTAACTGGCACTCGGTTATCTCGTTGATTTTTATTGCCAGCAGTTCTGTACTCCAGCGTGAACGCTGATAGCCAAAATATCCGGGAGAGTGTTTTATCAGTTCACGAAACAATGTGCAGATATGCTCAAACGGCCAGCGGCGGGAACGTCCTGCGGGTAATGATTTCAGTCCATCAACACTCGACAGCGTGAACCAGTTAATCCAGCGCCTGACGGAGGAACGGGCGCAGCAGAGCGTTCTGGCAACGTCACTGACGCGAGCGCTCCGGTGCAGCATCAGCATGGCGGTCAGCCTGCGGGCATAATTTTTATCGTGAGTTTTATAGATTGCTTTTTGCATCAGGCGTCATTCGTCGCGGGGAATTGGTGCTATGATCGGCATCGCTCAGTCCGGTTAGGGGGGGATTTTTGGCGATTGATCAGATCGCACAATCCGGGCTGAGTTCCCTTTCATTGATCTACTATTCGGCGCAGCTATTTAGTTGGTGATTTTGAACTTCTGCTTTGCTACTAAGCAGCCTGCGTTTTCAGGAAAATACGTGATGTGATCCTGCAACTCAGCAACAGTTCGGTTGATTCAACAAAGCGTTTTTTAACAATAATTCTTCATTGTAAAAAGCATCTTCAGTTGTGATCAAATATTATTATTCTTATTGGTGTTCTCATATAATGAAATAGAATTAATTTTAGCCCCCCTACACAAGTGGCTGAGCTTCTCTACTCAATTTTAGAAAGTTTATTATTTATGTATTTCATATAACTGTCTATTTCCCCAGGCATGTAGCTAAAGATTTCTCCCATTTCACGTGCGATAATCATTTCAGATTTTACTGCCTTTAACTCTGGTAACTCATAATTTAATTCCTGCATGATATCTCTTTTTATATTATATAATTCTATAAATCTATTTGCCCGTTGTTCTCCTAGAGGGCTGTCATTTCTGTACACAACAACTATGTATAAAAAATCATTATTTTCTTTAGGGAAGATCTTACAACAAATGTCCGGAAGCTCACATAATGCATGTAAATCAGGATTGTATAAACTATCTACAGAAAACTGCCCCATTGGGCGTTTTCCGGATATAACTGTTAGCCAGCTTCCTTCCGGTGTACTGGCTTCATTTCTGGAAATAGGTTCAAACGCTTCTGGACATACAGAATACATAGTCTTCATATAAGAAAACCGTCTGGCTTTCTCGTTAACAAATTCTTCCTGTTTTAGTTCAGCTACTCCTCTGGTTATACCGGATATATACTTCTTATCATATATATTGGGTGATTCATTAAAGTAATCATGTTTAATTTTCGGGTAAATATTTTTCACCACATGTTCAGCATATTTAGTATTTATAGGGGACACGCCCTGAGTATTAGTAACAGGATTAATCATCTGAATCTATACCTAAAGAACGATATTTTTCAACCACAACCGGAAGACTTACCATGAACTGCTGGTATACATACTGGTATTCGGTATAATATTTTCATGCTTAAATTCAATAAAATCACAAAAAGCATTATAATTGTGTAACGATGAATAGTTAAAATGCCGCTTGATACCCTTTCCTAGACCATCATAATATGGATGAGCGTCAACTTTACTCTTCATAATATCGAGGCCTGCAAGTAATGCTGGATGATTACTACGATTGACAACTATCGCACCATTTTCAAGACTTTTTATCTCATCATTACAATCTACATGCACAGCGATACCATCAGGAGCATACAGGACTCCTAATTTATCGGTAATAATCATGTCGGCATCAAGATATATACATCCGCTACAGGGCGATATGTTATGGCATCCAGTTTTTCCCGTCTCTGTAAACAAACTTCCAGCCTTCAATATGGCCAAATTCCTGAAAAAATCAAACCAAGTATGTTCTCTTTTTTCTGCATATGACTCAATCAAAGAGTCCTTACCTTCTGGGATATTTTTTAACTCTTCTCTTAATAAGCCTAACAGATAATTATCCCTCTCACTGGCAGGGTATGATTCTTGTTTATGGATATTTTCAAGGTAAATATCAGATAGTTTTTTATCATACATGCTGAAATCCACATCTGCTCGGTAGATTATTTTTATATTTTGATATTCATTTTCAAGACTGAGAAATTCCTTTTTTTGTTCATAAGTAAAATTTCCATCTACCAGCACACCGATTATACGCTCATTTTCTATTTTTGCAGCATTTATAATATTGCTCAAATACGGATGTTCTTTGGTATTCAATATTGGTACTTCTCCTTTTTCGTATCGCTCTGGCCTTGCTTCAAACCACTGAAAAAGAATAGGGGTTTTTTCATCAATAGGTTCCAGAGAATATTCTTTTCCAGCAAAAGAAACTTTCTGGAGAAGTGTACTATTTGATAAAGCTGTCTTTCCTCTGAAGCTGGATTGAAGGACATTTAATGAAGATAACATAAAATTCCTCTTGTTCTAATCATGTTAATATCGCCCCGTCATTTAGACGGAACACTACGTCAGCTTAATTGTTTTTCTAAAATAAATTCATAGCATTGTTGACATTAACAAAAAGTCTCATTAACGATGACATCCTTTCCCCTCCCTGTTCTATTGTATAGAATCGTAACCCTGAATACAGGTTAGATTTTAACAATCAGCAGAGTAACGTTGTCAATAAGAAAAAGGTGATGGCAATAATTAATAGAATATATGTTTTTTGATAAAAGTACCGATGACTTTTTTATTACGTACTACAGTGCGTGAGAAATAGATGGTTCTGCGGGCCAGACGTTTAATCCGGGTTCTCTGAGTCAGATTGTTTCGCCCAATGAGCTTTTGCAGGAAAATGAGTGATCTGATCCTTAAACTCAGCAAAAGCTCGATTTATTCAACAAAGCCTGTCTGCGTTTCTCCGGCCCAAAAATATCAATCATCTGTTCTAAAAAACAGTATTAAGATTATCACTTATTTAAGTAATATTGGTTGTCTGTAGACTCAGGGGGATAAAATACATGTGCCTGTGATACTCAACTGAGAGTGCCGTGATAGATACTTTATGTTTTTTTTCAATTGGAATAATAATTATATACATCGAGGAAATGTTTTCCGCTGAACTCGCTTAGGTATTCTGCTACCTTTTCTGGGCATATATTGAATTCTTTTAAAATTTCTACATATTCCTTTACTGCCTTATTTGACTTGTACTCACTATCAATAATTATGTTTGCATTATTTCTCTCGCAATCAATTGCTAATGCTAGGATAATTGACATTTTATATGGACTGGTATCAAGTTTTTTAAATAACTTTCCGTATAATTTGACAACATGATCATGTCTATGACTGATCGCTAATGATAACCCCGTAAAATCATAATGTTTTGCAGTCAATAACTCTTCGATAAAATCCTTTGATATATCTAACATTATTAGTGAGTCAAAAAAAGACTGAATCGTATTAATATCTCCATTTTGATACGCAAGAAGTAATCCTGGTGCACCATCATAATTTCTCGCCTCAAGCATCCTGATTATCTCACCTCTTGTCAAATTACTATTGCCAAGTACGTCACAATATGCTTTTATTGCGTCTGTATGACCATTTTTAAATGCAGAAAATAATCCAGGAGTATATTTATTAGAGCTATGCGCCTCATATTTAAATGCTGAAAGCAAATACTCTAAATCTATATTTTTATCAATAGTATCCAGAACTAAGTTACCATAACTCTTAATAGCTTGAGCATGTCCATTTTGAAGGGCCTGATATAAACCAGGTATGGTTCCATCCAAAGTTCTTGCAGATAATATATGTATTAATTCTTCTTTATTAAGATTTGACTTTTTAATTAAAGTACCATATTCATCAATTACATTATCATGTCCATTTTGTAGAGCTAAAAGCAACCCAGGAACATTATTAACATTTTTTGATTCACACAAGATTTTCATCTGAGATTTTGTAAGATCTGTAAATCGAGTATCGTTATATACCTTTTTTATTATCTCTCTTAGTCCTGCTCCCATAGCAAAATTAATAACAACACCTTGGAGAATATTATCAGGTAATTTTTTTATAAACACATTATTGTTGTCATTCGATTTTGTTTTATCCACAAAAAGTGACAGTGTGTCTTCTTTTAGCCCATAACATTTCAGACATTGCTCACTAAGAAAATCATATGCTGTCAGGTTTATTATATCACAAATGTTATTAGTGCAAAAAAATACTCGTTTATGCGTCGCGGTCTGATTGGGATCATAGAAATTAATAACAAACTTATTTTCCTTGTCGTTTTTTATTTTAATGCCCAGAGCCATTGCATGTCCGGGAGAATGAACTTCTAATGATGTGTGAGATTTATTCTCTTTCTCAAGTTGAAGAAAAAGGTTATATATAACGCTTCCCCAAGATTCATTTTCAACAAAATACACATCACCCTTAATATTATTTGTCCCCTTGTTTTCCTGAATTACAATAGCTTTGCTTAATAATTGAGGGGATGAAAATGTTTCGTAGTCTATCTTTCCTGAATTACTACAAAAAAACTCACTCCAATATGATGCTATATGTCGACACCATATGATTTCCCCATTGCAATCACTAACCTTTCCATTTAGATTTATACTGGCATCTCTCTTTTTTGATAAATAAGGGGGATTGTTTTTTGAAATATATTCAACATAATTTGATGCCGATTTGTTTATTATTGGCATATGTTTGTATCCTTTCTATAAATTTTCCGCCTGACAGTGGAAATAATATATTCTACTGATTTTTGTAGTTTAAACGATTTATGAAGAATTTTACTGTTGTACAGTACCAGATACTCAGCCAGTTTCAGATTGAACATATTCAGCTATTCAAAGAGCAATTCTTCATTAAACTCAATAAATTGTTCCCTCAGTGTTCGGTTAAAATGCTCACTTATGGCATTTATTTTCGGCGTATAGAGATAAGTCCATACGAACCCGACGGTGGCTTCCTGTAGCGTTTTGTCGAATTTTCCCGAGAACTCTTTGCCCATCATCAGTGATGATCTGGTTGATACCAACAAGGAACAACTGGGCTACACAGCAGAAGAAATGCCTGATGATATCACTTTTAAGCGATAGTACGGCCAGAGAGTAGTTGCTGTGTTCGTCGAGCATGGTAATGAAATAACGGTACAGCTCGCCATTCTGAGCTCAATAGTATCCATGCCACTGAGCTTACAGGTCTTTATCGGGCGATAGTGCTTTATTCTTCGGGGCTTTGTGGATGATTTTTCGAAATGTTCATGATAGTTAGGTAAAGCTACCGCATATCATTTGCAAAATGACAGATAGATATACTTCAATTTGAATCTTAACAATTAGTATGGGAATGCTGTCAATCCTCTGTATGCGTCCACCACATATTGAAATTTTTGTTCTCTAATATATTCCACGGGCGTCAAGAGTGTGAGGCCTGTGCTGTTATACAGCACCAGACGTTGTCCCCCATCTTTGACCTGTCTCTTGATCAGATCTCCTGATCAAGAGACTTCATCACCAGGTAACCCTCAGCCATATCCTGATGTCTGAACCAGCCATCCCACATAACTACCCAACCGGGGCTGCTTGTGCGTTTGCTGTCATGCCATCGCCCCAGTTTAGCCAGTTTCAAACAGGCCCATTTCAGGGTCGGTGTTTGCGCCGGAAGCTGCTTTCCTTCCAGCTTAACCCACAGTAGTTTCCACTCTGTCGGCGTCAGTATTTTCTCACAGCTGTCATTTTGTGTTTCTTCACTGATACCTCCCTGCCGCAGGCCCAGCACCCGCACCGCGATAACCACCATGCGCTCAAGGTTATCCCGGGTCTGCATTCGCAGCGATTCCACACATGTACCACCACTTTTCCACGCTTTGTGGTATTCCTCTATCAGCCAGCGTTGCTCGTAATGGCTGACGATACGTCGCGCATCGGCGGCACTCGCCACTTTTTCTGATGTCAGCGGATACCAGCAGGCTCCGTCCTCTCCTGCTCCCCGCAACAGACATACGTGAGCGAGAGCGCCTGGCCGCTGTTGTCGGGATTTTTTATGCTGACTTCGCTGTAACTGATGAGCATCCGGGCCTGGCGGGCTGCCCGCCCGCCTTTTTGCATCACATTCAGCGTGTGGCTTCCCGCGGCTGACTTTATAATGCAGGTAATGCCAGATATCCGCTTCCCGGTCACAGACAGTGATTACCTGTTTCTGTATCTCCCCCAGCCGTTCGGCCATGCGCTCCGAAGCCTGCTGCCAGCGGTAACTTTCTTTTTCTTCACAGGGACGTTCTTTTCGCTGGTGCTTAACACCGTAGGTGTCCGTGGCACGACTCCAGCACTGCTGTTCGATAAGATCGACTGGCAGGGCGCTGTCGGGGGCGTACATCAGGACAGAGTGAGCCAGCAGCCCGTGCGTCTTCGGGTTAGTGGTGGTATTCCCCAGGTCATCAAATGCCGTACTGTGACCGAAGTTAATGGTGGTGGTATCTTCCAGCGCGAGGAGCAGCGGATGTGCCTCACATGCCCTTGCAGTGGCAGTAAATCCGGCTTCGGCAATGGCTTACGGGGACACCGACGGGTTACGTATCAGGCGGTACGCACCTTCAACCTGAGCAGTGAAGTGGGATGATTTCACAATAGAAAGACCTGCATGCTGAGCGAGAGAAGAGGTCAGTGACACAAGGCGTCGTGTACGACGCGGATCACCGAGACGGGCATGTCCAGACTGCTCGTTAGCCAGTGAATAACAATCAGAAAGTACCATAACAGACCCGAAGAAAATGAAATATAAGAGAAGATCAACGGGTGAAGAAAAAGTTCAAAAAATCGCTGCCGGGGAGGAAGGAAACTACCGGATGGAAAGAGTCCCCCTAAAGCAGACTGACAGACATCACAAATCCCCGGGTGGGGATTTGTGTATAAGAGACAGGTTACAGGTGTGGTGAATAAGACTGCAAATGTGGCAGCCCATGCCGTGGTGAATGCTGCACTGGCGGTGGTACAGGGAAATAACGCCCGTGCCAGTGCCGCAGGTGCTGCCACTGGAGACGTGGTGGGGATGATAGCCACAGAGATGTGCGGAATATCCCCTGGCACTGTTACATGTAAAAGATAAATAACGAAGCTACATCCTTCTCTTTATGAACGGCTTTATATTAGTTTTGCTGACAAGATTGAGCTAAATCCGGCCAATGAAGAAGAGCAGGTTATTCTTTAAAGGTTTGATAACATGTAACACATTTTGAATATTCAGTCAGTAAGCCTTAAAAATTTACCTGGTTATGGGCTGCCTGATATAACAAAGTAAATATTCGATGGGGAATGCCGGATGCAATGAACAATGCATTAACGTATCGAAATAATGATGCAGGAGCAAACTCAGTCTGGTGAGTATACATTATGCCATTGATGCAGAGTTTAAAGGAACAGGGCTGGTTCGTTATGGAACAACATTTGTGCCTGAGGAAAGGGGGGGGAGTATCTGAGGCAACAGAAGTTTGTGGGGAGTTCGGTTTATTACCATGCTTGGTTTTTTGTCAGTGTGTTCAAATCGTCAGGTGATATATTTATAGTTTTTTGATGATGATTTCAAATAATGTTTTTGAGATGTGTGGTCCTTTTTGATTTTCAGAAATCATTTATTAATGAAGGAGGGTTAAATGAAAAAAACTCGTTATAATTTCAGTAATGATATTATCTGTTATGAGTGGTTCAAGACTGGCTGATAATCATACGCTATCGGCTGGTTATGCTCAGAGTAAGGTACAGGACTTTAAGAATATTAAAGGAGTGAATCTGCAATATCGATATGAGTGGGATTCTCCGGTCAGTGTCGTCGGGAGTTTTTCGTATATGAAAGGTGATTGGGCGGACAGTCATCGCGATGAAGCTGACGATTTTTACAGACATCAGGCTGATATTAAATATTATTCATTTCTCGCAGGCCCAGCTTATCGTCTGAATGACTATATCAGTTTTTATGGTTTGGTGGGGATATCTCATACTAAAGCGAAGGGAGATTATGAGTGGAGAAACAGTGTGGGTGCTGATGAGTCTGATGGATATTTAAGTGAGTCTGTATCAAAAAAATCCACTGATTTTGCTTATGCAGCTGGTGTTATTATTAATCCGTGGGGCAATATGTCTGTAAATGTTGGGTATGAGGGAACTAAAGCAGATATATATGGAAAACATTCGGTCAATGGATTTACTGTTGGAGTTGGTTATCGTTTTTAATCATTAGACGGGACTGGATAATTGCACTTGCGTAGTGAAGTTTACTAAATGTTTGTATTTTAATGAAGTATTCGACATATTCCCTTCAGACGGAATATGTCGACGGTTATGGTTTTACTGGAGCATGAGTATGTTATGGCGAAACTGATAAATATATCAGCGTCCACTGAGGAGAGAATGACGCCAGGGGAGAGGAGGGTGGCTTCACGACTGGAGAGCTTTCTGAATGATGATTGCTTTGTCTGGTACGATATCCCGGTGGGACGGAAAAACCGACATCCGGATTTTGTCATTATTGACCCGGATAACGGGCTGGTATTTCTGGAGGTCAAGGACTGGACTGTATCCACATTACGTAAAGCAAATCAGGAGCAGGTTACACTGGAAACCGACGGTCTTCTGAAATCAGAAATAAATCCGCTGGTACAGGTTCGTCGTTATGCCTGTGATACGGTTAATGCCTTACCTGCTGACCCGTGCTTACGGCAGAATGACGGTCAGTATAAGGGGCGGCTGAACCTGGCCTGGGCGTATGGTGTGGTGTTTACCCGCATTACCCGTCAGCAACTGAAGGCACTGACAGGGAATAATGAGAATGCGGTGGAAAAGATTTTTCCTTCAGCACAGACAATCTGTCAGGATGAAATGACGCAGTCTGTTTTACCTGAGGTATTCCGGCAAAAAATTGCCGGGATGTTTACCACGGGGTTCAGAACCCGGGTAACACCCCGGATGAGGGATATTCTGCGCGCCCATCTGTTTCCTGAAGTGACCGTGAAACAGAACTCACAAATCAAAATTATGGATATTCAGCAGGAGATTCTGGCCAGAAATATTGGTGACGGGCATCGTGTCATTCATGGTGTGGCCGGTTCCGGAAAAACCATGATTCTTTTGTTCCGTTGCCTTTACCTGGCAGAAACCACGTCCGGTAGTTACGCCGCCCCAGTGCAACTACCCGGAGGGCGTTTTCACACAGGTTATTGTCGATCTCCACCCAGCCATTGCGGCAGTATTCGTTCAGAGCGTCCCATTGCTTCAGCAGATAGGTGAACGCTTTCGCTGTATCCGAGTGGCGCGACAGCGTGTTCATCTGCCCCTGGAGCCACTCATACAACGACTGCATTAGCGGTACCGTTCTGGCTTTTCTGACCGCCAGTCGCTCTTCTGCCGGACTGCCGCGGATCTCAGCCTCGATAGCGTACAGTTCCCCGATACGACGGAGCGCTTCTCCCGTTACTGTCGTTGGATGGCGGACATGTACATCGTGGATCTTGCGTCGGGCATGTGCCATACAAGCCGCTTCGGTTACCTGACCGCTTTCGTAAAGAGCATTGTAACCCGCATATGCATCGGCCTGCAGGATACCTCTGTAGTCCGCCAGATGTTGCTGTGGGTGGATGCCTTTGCGGTCGGGAGAGTATGAGAACCACACCGCTGCCGGCATGGTCGAACCGGCGTTGCGATCGTCACGAACATAGACCCACAGCCGTCCGGTACGGGTTTTACCCTGACCCGGCTCCAGTACATTTACCGGCGTGTCATCGGCATGCACTTTACCCGGCATCAGCACATAGTGCTTCAGTTCATCATACAGCGGGCGAAGCTGCTCTCCCATGATGTCAACCCAGCGCCCCATCGTATTGCGGTGCAGCTCCACGCCCTGGCGGGCATAGATTTCCGACTGACGGTACAGCGGCAGATGCTCGGCGAACTTAGCCATGATTATGCGGGCCAGCAGAGCCGGACTGGCGTAACTGCGCTCGATGGGTTTTGGTGGCTGCGGAGCCTGAACTATACAGTCGCACCGGCTGCAGGCCCGTTTTGGGCGAACCGTTTCGATTACCCTGAACGCGGTGTTGATGATATCCAGTTGTTCAGAGATGCTTTCTCCCAGCGGTTTCAGTTTGCCGCTGCAGACGGGGCATTCGGTTTCTGCCGGGGAGATAACCTGCCTGTCACGGGGAAGTGTTGCCGGAAGTGCTTTGCGGACGGGAGAGTCTGATGTTTTCGGCGCTGTCTCTCCGGCCATTGAGGTGAGTTGCAACTGCGCCTCACCAAGCCTGTTCTGGAGCTCGGTTATACGCGTTTCTGCCCGTGCGATCTTCTTTTCTATCTTCTCGCGGCTTTTCTCGCTGCTGCGACCGAACAACATTCTCTGCAGTTTAGCGACCAGCGCTCTGAGTGAGCTGATCTCGCGGGCATAGCCGGTTATTTCACCAGACAGACGGACGATAACAGCCTGCTGTGCGATCAGCAGGGCCTTCAGTTGCTCGATGTCGTCGGGGAGTGTGTTGTTCATTCCCCTGTTTTATCACGGGTTATATCCGGATGCCAGGCCGTTCTGTCCGTTTGGGATGTTGCCATGCGATCCCCTCCAGTAGCATGGATAACTGAGCTGGCGTCAGGTGCACTTTCCCTTCCCGGGTTACCGGCCAGACGAAGCGGCCCCGTTCCAGGCGTTTGGCGAACAGGCATAACCCGTCACGATCGGCCCACAGTATTTTCACCATTTTGCCACTGCGGCCCCGGAAGACGAAGATATGCCCGGAGAACGGGGCATCTTTCAGCGTGTTCTGCACCTTCGAAGCCAGGCCGTTGAAGCCACAACGCATATCTGTGATGCCAGCGATGATCCAGATTCTGGTACCGGTTGGCAGCGTTATCATCGGGTACCTCCTTTCATTTCGCGGATTAGCGCCCGTAACATTTCCGGAGTGAGAGGGTCAAACAGTTTTACCACACCTGATTTAAGATGCAGCTCGCACCGTGGGACGTTTCCGGGATCACTCTCAGGGCACTCATCAGGCTTGTTACGCCAGAAGGGATTTGTAACTGGTCTGGTCGGCTCTGGCGTATCAGTCAGAGCCACCGGGACAGGCATGCATTCCTGTATGTCATCATCGCTCAGTAAGCCGTCCTCGTACTGGCTTTTCCATTTAAACAGCAGGTTATCATTGATACCGTGCTCTCTGGCGATCCGGGCAACAACAGCACCGGGCTGTAATGCCTACTTAGCCAGACGGACCTTAAATTCACGGCTGTAGCTGGCTCGCCGTTCTTTTCGCCATGTGCCTTCGCTGATTTGAGGCTCTGTTAATTCCTTCTTTCTGTTGGCATAAAGGATGGCGTCAAGCTGAGCTAATGAAACTGAATCGGGCAATGGCCATGCGATACCGGATGCAATAAATCGCTGAAAAAGCGTATGTATTGTGGAATGACTGAGACCTAGACGCTGAGCGATGGCCCGGATGGTCAGTTTATCTTCAAATCTTAAACGCAGAGCATCAGGCAAATAAGAACGGAAGCAGGGAATATCTTTTTTTGTCTGGGAATTCATCGTTCGTGTCCATCTATATAGATGGGCGCGATTGTTGCCAGACAGGACAATTTTCACAAGACGTCGCAGATGGGGCGCTTACACAACAATGGCGCGAGGGAAAGCTGCTATTACCTTCTTCAGAGAGCCCCCAGCTACTTCCTGTGACTCTCGATGCAGCTGCCGAACAGCCAGAATCGCTCGCAGAGGACCCGGAAACCCTCAGTATCAGCTGTTGTCAACGACGGATGACTATTGCACCGTTCGTGACAGTGTGCTGCAAGCGGATGCGTACGCCGGGTTCAACGAGCTGTATCGCAATGGTGGGATAACGGAAGCTGCCTGCTGGGCTCATGCCCGCCGAAAGATCCACGATGTGCACGTCCGCATCCCGTCAGCACTGACGGAAGAAGCCCTGGAGCAGATCGGTCAGTTGTACGCCATAGAGGCGGATATATGTAAGCGTCGTCTCAGCACCGTCTGGCAGATCCTGAAATTCCTGAGAGAATAGTGGACACCAAATATGGTGGACGCTATCCATGAAATCATTAACCGCAGTGCGTAAAAAAAGCCCTAATTATCCC
>OJKF01000136.1_pt1 | contig 29956 bp, 42 predicted proteins | sample 1596531 | NCBI WGS metagenome assembly OJKF01 (sample SAMEA4350128, study PRJEB24818) | metagenome | biome: human; feature: gut; material: faeces | place: Denmark | collected 2013-09 | reverse complement strand
CTGGGTTTCAGTCGCATGGTTGTTAGTGGGTAACGCATACGCCAAATGTACGCGCGTTATTGCGGCTCTTCCGCGCGCGCTGGCATTTGCTACATTTATCCTTCGTGATATCGGACGTTGGCTGGTCATATTCATCCGCGACCGCCGGACCGTTATAACCGCACTCATCACCGCGATAGGTCCAGGTGCAGGTGTTGGCCAGCATGATACGTCCCGGAAAAACGGCACCGTCCGTTTCCGTCGGCGTGGACAGTACAAAAGAGGCACTCACCGCGCTCAGTTCACTGCACTGCTCGATGCGCCAGCGGCTGATCACCTCCTGCTCCGGATCGGCGTCACTGTTTCCGTTGACGAAGTTCACCGCATCCAGAAAACGGGCGTAAACCTTACGCCGGACCACCGTTCCTCCGACCAGACTCTGCAGGTCTTTCGCCATCCCGGTGACCATGCCGTGCAGGTTAGCAACCGTCAGTGTCGGACGGGCAGCACTGCCCTTGCCGTTCAGTTCAAATCCCGTCCCCTGAATGGGATAGGCCTGATACTGTCGCCCCTGCCAGGTGACCGGCTCACCTTTTTCGTTCTGCTCATTACAGAAAAAATAACGTTCTCCACCGACCACTGTCAGATCGATTTCCCAGAGCACCACCTGGGCTGACTGAGTGAGGCGTGTCGTCTCATGATGTGTTTCCTGTGGAATATCCAGCATCAGAGACTCCTATGCCACGACCTGTTCAAAATCTGCCGTTATGGTTACCCACAACGCCCCCACGCTTGCCGACCATTTACGACAAACCACCCTGATCGGCTTCCAGTCATAAGGTGGCGTCCACTGAAATGCGCGGACGCCACCGTGCCGTTCCAGAAAGGCTTTTAAAGATGGGTGTTCACATTTACGAACACGTATCGTCACGCTGTAAGTCGACAACTGGTTATTCAGTCCCGCCGCACGACGCTGTTCATAACCATCGCCCAGCTTCACTTCGCCCAGCTTCACTGTCACCACTTTCGGCTCTGATACCACATTCATATCCGGGCGCACTTTCCAGTGAAACGTCTCCATTACCGATATGCTCCACTTAACCGACCACCATCACGGGCCTGCTGTTGCATAAAGTCCGCTGCTGCTTTTTTCCCAAGGTCATAAACCACCTTCAGGGCAGCCGGACCTATCTGCCCGTTCGTGCCATCGTTATTGATCTCGATGTTGTACTGCGGGGCAAACATCGCCATACCTGAACCACCAATATCCGCCACAACCCCCAGCTTACCGTCAGCACCACGACGCAGTGGCAGAATGGCTTCAGGTCCAGCTTCCCCCATCACCCCCGCGCCTTTTGCAAAAGCAAAAAACGTCGGACGGTTAACCACCGTGCCACTGTAACGACTCAAATCAGCAGACTGATAAATCCCCCCATTGGCATTCAGGGAAAGGCTGCTGAGATCAAATCCCAGTACACTGCCAATCCCTTTTATCGATTTCATCATGGTTGCCTGCGCCAGAATTTTCGCCATATCTGACAGCACCGAAGAGGTGAAGGATTTGAAGTTGAGTTTGCCGGTAGTGACAAAAGTTGCCAGGCCATTTCCCATGTTGCTGAAGGCTGACGAGAACACCTGTTCTGCTGTTCCTGCCGTATTGTCTGCATCCACGGTAAAATCCTGAAATGCACGCAGGACTCCGTTTTTCCAGTTACCCTGCACAACTTCAAGCTGTTGCCAGTAACGGCGATTCTCATTCAGTTGTCGGTTCAGGCTCTCCGTCAGCGCCTGCTCGGCCTTTCTGTAGTCATCCGTGTTATATGTCCCTTTCTGCTCACTATCCCGCCTCAACTGCTCCAGCTGTTGCTGGTATTTCTGGCGAAGACTCAGTTGTACCTGATATCGCTGCCGCTGCTGATCACCCATACCCACCGTGGCGATATCCAGGTCATGTTGCTGACGCTGAGCGCGCTCTTCTTCAGCCAGTTGACTGGTCAGCTGAATTGTTTTTTTCTTCAGATCGTTGAGTGCCGTCTGTTTCTGAAGCTCCTGCTGTTTTACATCCAGCAGCGTCAGTGCCTGAATCAGTTCATCTTTACGGGCCAGCACACTCTTTTCATCTGCCGTCAGTTTTTTCCCGTCCAGATCGCTGATGCGCTGCTGCAGAGCCAGAAGCTGTTTATGCGCTTCTGTCATCTTTTCAGTGGCAATGCCTGCTGACTGTCTTGCAGCAGCAATCTGTCCTTCCACCTGTGCCTGTTGCTGACTGTACTGCAGCAATAACCGGGTGGCCTCATCATTACGGGTTTCGCGTGTTTTTTTCTTACCGGATGCCAGGGCTTTCTCGTAACGTTCATTTTCACTTTGTATCGCTGCATCCCTGACAGTCTGATCGGCGTACTGCATGGAATTAATACGCGCAATTTCACGCTGATGTCGTGCTGCTTCCGTTTCATTCATCCGGTTCAGTGCAGCATTTTCAGCATTACGGCGTTTCTGTTGCTCCTGATAATTCCGCTCTGCCTGCTCTTTTGCATCCTGCAAATCCTTCTGGCGTTTTTTCTCCTGAAGATCGTTAAGACGCTGCTGATCGTATTCAACCTGAGAAGATGATGCCGTCCAGGGGAGTCTTTTCGCCCGCGACACTTTCTCCTGTAAAGCGGCAATCTGTTCATCCAGCGAGTCTTCACGACCAATATTCATGGCCGCATCCCAGAAACGACTCCACAAATCAGACAGATACTTCAGCGTACTGCCAAGCGCATTGAGGTTATTATCAATATCCGCAGTACGCCGACCGGTTTCCTCTGCCAGTGCAGACATGGCTATCCGTGCAGCATCACTGGACCGTCCCTGATCCCCAAGGACACGTATCTGCTCAAGCTGAGTGGCAGTAAGAAAATGCAGCTCATTGTCCAGAGCCTTCGCGGCATTTACAGGATCATCCTTCAGCCGCTTAAACTGATTTATGGTATCGCTGACCGACTGGCCAACCGATCGCTCCATCTGTGCGGCAGCTCTCGCCACCATACCGATATCGTTTCCACGAAATGCACCACTCCCCACCACCTGAGCCAGCGCACCGGCTGCAGCATGTTGCGTGATACCATTCCCGGAAATAGCACGACTGAGCGTCCACAGCTGCCCGGCAGTGACTCCGGCATAATGCCCCGTCAGCGACAACTGGCGGTTAAATTCTTCCCCCTCCTTCTGACCGTCATACCAGGCTTTACCCAGACCATAGACGGCCGCGGCAATACCGCCAATAACCCCGCCAAGCATCATGCCTTTCGGTGACATCAGTGTGTCTATCCATCCGGCACGGTTAGCCAGCGTTATCCCGGATCCCCTCAGCGCCCCTAAATTGCCGCGGGCCAGTTCACCTATCAGAACGCCTATCTCCTGGCGGGCTGCTGCACTTTTCAGACCCAGCGAATGCGTGGCTTTTCCTGCCTGCTCCATTTTGCGGATATACACTTCTGCAGCACTGCTTACCCCCAACTGGGCTGCCTTAGCACGAAGCAACTCAGAAGATGAAAGATTCAGGCGGGTTGCCTGCTCTTTAAGCTGACGGATAAACGCCACTTTCTGTCGGGTAGCCTCTTCCTCAGCCTGTGTAAGAACACGGGTTTTCGCAGTAACCTCAGAAATCAGCGCCAGATAATCCTGCTGACCAATCCCGCCACTGTTTCTGGCCTGTCGGATCTGCTGCTGAATACGCTGTAATTCCTGCAGCCCCGCACTGGCCTGTTTCACACTGTCAATCTGACGATAAAACGCAGCAGCCGCTTTATCCTGAGCCTCCGCCAGAGCCATGGCCTGCGCCTGTTCCTCGCGCATTTTCTGGCTCAGTGCCTCCATGCGCTGGCGGGTTTTCTCCACCTCGCGGGCCATGCGTTCATGAGCCTGTGCGTTCTTCTCCACCGTCTGCGCATGGACGGATGCGGCTGTTGCAGCCGAAGAAGCTGCCTGCGTTGTCTGCCGGGCGGCCTGAGTCTGACGCTCCATAAAACGCTGCATACGGGCAGAAGACCGTTCTGCATCGCTGGCTGCACCATTCAGAAGGTTTTTGATACGGGGAATTTCATTTTTAAACTCTGCCGCATCAATCCCCAAATCAATGACCAGGTTGGCTATCTGGTCCATAACGCACACCTCCGGAAATACCTTCCCCAAGATGCATCAGTTCTTCGTCCGTTCGCTCCGGTATCCCGTTCTCTTCCGGTAAAAGGCTGAAATCAGCCACCGCAGCATCACTGCTGCCGGACACCATTCTCACGATCAATGCCTTCAGCGAGGCAAACTGTGCATCCATCCACACATCACTGAAGCTCTGCATCCGGAAATAATCGCCCCACTCACCAAGCTCAGTGGCAGACATTTCCGACAGCATCCGCCGCCAGTCTGCCCGCCGGAACTCCCGGGCAAGCCGCATGACAAACTGCATTTCCCGCGTCAGGACTTTTCCGGCGTCAGCGCCTCATGCTCATCATCCACGGCATTATCAATGGCCCCCATACCGCTCAGCGACAGAACCATCTCCGCCCCCGCACCCAGGGCATCATACGACCATGTTGTAATAACGGATGCGCAAAGCGTCTCTACATCCTTAGACTGATCCGCATTCCACAGTGAGCGGGAAACCAGCCAGGCATTGATATCCATCCCCATCCGCAGAAAAGCAATCTGTCGTTCAGCCTCCGGCAGTTCTCCCTCCCCGGCATCAAACTTTGCCGTTCGCTGCTGAACAAACGTCAGATATTCAATTCTCTGCAGCCCGGACAGCTCACTGAGCACCACGGACTGTTTTTCATAATTAAACGTGTCCTGTTTCAGAAACATCATGTTCTCCACCTGCAAAAAAGCCCCGCATAACCGGGGCAAATGATGAGTATCGTCCTGTTAACCTGCTGCGCTGACAGTCACCGCAGTCACAGCCACAAAATTCCCGTCAGCGGTCATGCCCACAATGCTGACACTGCCCTGCTTCACGCCTTTTACCGTGGCCACAAGTCCGTTCAGGGTAACCGTGGCAGTCTGTGGATCTGACGAATGCACACTGATCGCTTTGTCACTGGCTCCGTCAGGTTTTACTGTAAAGGTCAGCGTGGTGGTTGCTCCCACTTTTACACTGGCAGACGCCGGTGATACTGTCAGCCCGGTAACGCTCACGGTTTCAGTGCCTTCCTCTGCCAGATACGGACGCCCCACACCGCTGATTTTCACAGTGCGGGTCATCACGTCTTTTGAGGCAATGGTTTTACCCAGTGAGCTCAGCCAGCCACGGAAAACATCAACAGTGCCGTTGGGATATTTGATACGAAACGCGCAGACTTCACCGGAGTCGAACAACTGAACCAGTTTTTTCTGCCCGCTGTCACCCGGACGCCAGGCCAGCGTCGCCGAAGTATCACCAACGGATTTCTGCCCCTGGGTTGTCGTTTTCCAGTCTGCATCTTCATCATCGAGATAAGTGTCATCTTCTGCATCAGCGGTCATTTCGCCAGGTTGCAGATCCTTCACCATCGCAAGACGCAGCCAGTCAGTGTCCGACAAAGGGTTCGCAAACGCATCGCCGTTGCCGGTATACATCCAGAACGTCGTCCCCGCACCTTTCGTCTTTGCCAGTGGATTTGGTGTGGTCATTACCACCTCCTTAATTCGTGTACGTGATCTGGTACGTGATTTCCGCCATCGCCCAGGTGGCCATCTCATTATCACGTTGATAGTTAAAACCGAGTGGGATCAGGGTGTCGATGAGTCCGGAAAGTGCCGGTATATCATTCAGGGCAGGGAAAATGGTGCTCTCCATCCACATATCCAGCTCTGAATCCGGTGCCTGTGCCCGGATGAAGACGGCAATATGCAGAACAGCCTGCCAGTCATCTTCATCCGTCATTTTTCCGGTGTACTGAGCATCACTCAGCCACACCGCCACGGCAGGCAGTTCCTGCGCATCAATAAATGCCGGAAGCCCGTCAAAAAACGTGGCGCTGTCTCCACACTGTTCCCGAAGGCGTGCCAGTACGGCCTGGCGGATTTGTGTATGTCGGTTCATCGGGTCAGCCATAACCTCAGTTGTTGTTTCAGTGCATACCCAAGCTGTTTCGGCATTTCCGCAGCAATGATGTGGTCGCGGGCATCTTCAAATGCCTGTGTCAGCGGTCCGGACAGCGGGATTTTCACCACATCAATGGGGTAACGATTTTTGCCATCAATACGTCGCATCACATGCCAGCGACCATTCGCCAGTTGCTGAATAAACGCATCCCGGAAAAGATATTTACCCACCTTCAGCACACTGCCACGGTACTGCAGTTTTCCACCACGCCGGGCCAGTCTGACCCGGGCTGTCCCCAGCTTAATGGCGGGCAGATTGCCCCGGTTAACGCGGATCCTGGCCGTCATTTTTCCTGACGGACTGGCTTTAAACACCCGGACACGCTGACGTACCAGTTTCAGGGGGATCCCTTTCACCTGGTTATCTCCCGCAACGGTATTCCCGGCAACCTGCCGGGTGGCAACCGAGACCGCTTTCTGTGCCAAACGGTTTATCGCCCATGCGCTGGCCTGTGGCACCATACGGGTATCAAGGCTGTTCAGATTGCGGATGGCATTCTCAAGCCCCTTCATCCCACACCTCTTTACTCAATAAAGATCATTGGCTTACTGTTAAAACGTTCATGCCGTGTGACCGTCCATTGTTGTCCGTCATAAACAACGCGATCCCCGCGCCGTGGGCGGTATCCCGAAGAAAACACCACCAGAGAGACCGCAGGTCCGGACAGAGCATTCAGCTCTGCCAGTGTTTCTCCCGGGATCACAGTCATATCGACATCATTAATCGAGGCTGTCTTTCCCATCTTTCTGACCGTGATCGCATCCATACGCGCTGCCAGCCGGGAAAAGGGATCAGACATTGAGTTTTACCGGCACTTCTTCTGCACTGGTTCCGGCATCTGCCCATACAACCCCGACCAGCGGATCAGAGCCCTGTTAGTCAGCTGAACTTTTCCTGACTTCAGATAAACCTTCTTACCCGTTTTCATGTCATCCGTTTTCAGCTTAGGCAGCATAAACACACCTTCGGTTATGCCGTCGCCTGTTTCTCCCTGTGGAATATCGGTCAGCGCCACCGCAAAAACATCACCCACCTGCACCAGATCTCCGCTGCTGATGGCTGCACTGGCAACAATCGCCACCGTTTTTCCTTCTTCTACAAAATTCTTTGCCATAACTGTCTCCGCACAGCCCCGTTCAGGGGCTGATTTCAGGTACAAAAAAAGCCCTTACGGGCCATCAGAGTTGTTGTCTGCGACGTTTACGCCGTACATTTCACCAGGCCGCGGTGATCAACTGGCGCAACACCAGCGTCAATACGCACTTTCGTTGTCACGCCATCCACACTGAAGCCCTCCATCTGATCAATATATGGCGTATCCACACCGTTGAGATAAGCCACTTCAATCGTATCGGAGCCTTTGGACGCAGCCAGGTAGAAGGTGGTCTGGCTGTTATCATCAAGACGAGGCTCTGCAATAACGGTCGCAAAATCTTTCACCGGGTTAATAATACCGGCGTTAATGTCAGCCCCCTTGACACTTGAGGAGCGAATGACCTGGTTAGCAACAGACTCCATCGCCGTCGGTACCAGTACGAACGCAGGACGAATATTCAGATGACGCTCACCCTCTTTCTGAACGCGCATCAACTGGCGGGCTTTATCCAGCGATGCCACGTCCATTGCCGCGCTCTCCAGTACGTTTGCATGTTTCGCTTTATCGAACAGACTTACATTATCTGTGGAGATTTTCGGGTTAGACGTCAGAATGGCATAAACCAGATCGGCAATAGTGGATTTCGCCGCACGGCCCAGCTTCATCGGGACATCGGTCAGCATATTCAGATCATCATTGATAATGGCCTGACGGGTGATACTGAACAGCTCGCCATAGGTCGCCAGTGCAATAGTGGCCTGTTTATCTCCGGTGGTGACGTATTTATATTCTGCCCCTTCACGCACCTGACGCAGAGCACTGAAGCCCCCCATACCCACACGATGGGCAATTTTAAAATCAGACAACTGACCTTTCCGCGTCCACTGTTCATAGGTTTCAGGGGCATCTTCCCAGCCCTGCAGAATGGCTTTGTTCGCAACATCCAGCAGAATATTACCGAAGTCAGACGTACTGTGTGTGAACGCCGCACCGACCATCTGCATCGGGTTATAACTGGAAACACCAATACCACGTTCAGTCAGTGACATACGGGCATATTCACGCAGGGTCATCCCGTTGTAGACATTATCACGTTCAGTTTTTTCAAACCCGGCGCGCGCCATCAGCGCCTGGCGGATCCCGTCCCCCACAAAATTACCGTTACCGGCATAAATATGAGCCGGGGTATTTTTATTGGATGGCGTGGACTCGCGCCCCATCTCGTTCAACAGCTTTTCGCGGGCCTGCTCCAGCGAACATTCAGGATCGGCAAGACACTGAGCCTGCAACGACTGATAACGCCCGCCAAACATGGCAAACAGATCATTAATACCGTTTACACGCGCTTTTTGCTCTGCCAGGACCTGCGCACGGATGCTGTTTTCATCCACCACGGGTGCTGCTGCCTGCACTGGTGTCCGGGAGGCTGCAGGTCCATCATCCTGTACGCGTGGAGCACTGTTGCGTGGCGGAGTAATCATATTTCGAATGGATTCCGGCATCTTTTTAAATTCCTCTGTACGTTTTGACTGAATACATGCCATTGCCTTAACGGCTGGTGTCACCTGATCAGCAAATCCCTGTGCCAGACATTCGGCACCGGACATCCAGGTCTCATCCGCCAGCATGGCAGCAATTTCATCTGTGGTTTTCCCGGTTTTCTGTGCATAAGCGGGTAACAGAACCGCCTCAACTTTATCGAGCAGGTCGGCATAGGTGCGCATGTCCTCCGCATCACCGCCCGTAAAGCCAAATGGTTTATGAATCATCATGAAGGAGTTTTCCGGCATAATGACCGGGTTTCCCACCATCGCAATGACCGACGCCATTGACGCCGCCACACCGTCGACATAAACGGTAATGGACGCACCATGTGTTTTCAGTGCATTAAAAATGGCGATGCCTTCAAAGACATCGCCACCCGGTGAATTAATATGGAGATTAATGTGGGTGATATCGCCCAGTGCATTCAGATCACTGATAAACTGCTTCGCCGTAACACCCCAGAAACCAATCTCGTCATAAATATAAATATCCGCGTCACTCTGGTGACCTGCCTGCATCCTGAACCAGGAATTATTCTTCGGACTGGTCGTCGGTGTGCTGCGGCTCCTGTCGTTTCGTTGCGGCACTGCTGCCTCCTTTATCACTGGCCGGATCGGTATCAAATACCAGATCCAGCTTGCGGTTTTCATCAATTTCGGCCTTGCGCCGACGTTTGACATCATCTGGATTACGACCACCTGCACGTACCCAGTCTGATTCTGTCGCCGCTCCACCACGAATCTGAATTTTCCAGGCCTCAGCCTCCTTAACAGGGTCAATCCACGGCATCACCGGTCCGGAATACACCGCGGTATACAGTGAAGATCGGTCCAGATCGCGGGGTAGCCTGATAACACCGGATACCACAGCCTGTTTCAGCCAGGCACGGTACATCGGGCGGGTGACGGCACCAATAAACCAGTCCTGCAGGATCAGGTAGCCATCAGTAGATTCAACCAGCTCCTGACGCTGGGCGCTGTAGGTGCCGTTATAGTTGCGCGCTGTACTGGAAAAACTCAGACGACTGCCCGCAGCCACGGCACGCAACTGACCATTACGAAAAGTTTCAAGGTTAGGATTGGGGCGATCCGACTTCACCATTCCGATTTCTTCGCCGGGTTTCAGATCGTCGTAAATAATGCCTGGCTGAATGGTAAGCTCGCGTTCATTCTCCTTGCTGTCATTACCATCCGTTTCATAGCTCTGTCCGTCGCCTTTCCGGATGTACATCCCCAGAGCAGCGGCGATCCTTGCTGCAGTCAGCTCAGAATCTTCATACTCTTTCAGAGCACTGAGGCGGATCAGCACACCGGACAACAAAGACGTCCCGCGCATCTGGTGCAGACGGCGAACAAATTTAAGATGCAGCATTCGCTCTGCATCCACTTCTTTGGTTTCCATCTGCCGCCCGGATACGGGACGGCTTTTATACACCAGATATTTTTCGGGACGCCCCCAGTCATCAACAAACACGCCCTGATTCAGCCTGTTGCTCTCATCACTGGTCATGGGAATAAAGTCCGGCTCGAGCGCCTCCAGCCAGAAATGAACACCGGCAGAAGGCGTCAGGCTGTTTATGCGCCCGGAAACCATCTGGGCAAACACCTCACCATCGCGCAGCCAGGTACGCAGCATCAGACGTTCCAGCATCGGACGGGTAAACTGCCCGGTGACCTCCGGACTGACAGACCATTCACTCCATCGGGTACGTATCTCCGCTGCCAGATCACGGGCAATGGCCCCATTGCGTAATACCGGATGTGGCTCGACAATAATCCCGTTTTTCCCCACCACCCGTTCTTCCAGCTTGTCAAATACACCAATGACCAGATCGTGGTTGTTATCAAGGTAACGAGCCTGCTCACGTAACGACACGGCCCCGTACTGGCTTAACTGGTCGGCAGTTCGGTTCTCCCGTCGGGCTTTGTGTGTCCGCGTCGTTTTTACGGCCTCATAAGCCTGGATCACCGCACGGGAACGCAGCCTTGCCGCTTTCCATCCTGGTGAAAAAACGCCAATCACATCATCAAGAATTGCCATCAGAACCTCGCCAGCCGGTACCCGGGATGCCCCCGTCGTCGTGTAATCAGAGCCGCAAGGCGGCGCTCCCACTCCTGCCGCCCCTGCCGGATCTCAGATAAGTTTTCCATGGTCATCTGCTGACCATTAAAAGTGACGGATTTTCCGTCCAGCACCGCCATTTCAGCTTCCGTATAACGCTGAATCATGGCTTCAATATCATTCTGATTCATAACCATCCTCCGGAAGTCAGCCAGGGGTTAACATCGTCAGTTACTGTTTTCTTCCGTTTTTGTTTTTTAACAGGCGTGGGTACCGGTTCCGGTGAGGGTGACGGTTCGGTACTGTCCGGGACACACTCCAGCCAGGTTTCCCGGCTCGCCCACTCCGGTGCATCCGGCCAGCGGATCTTTTCGTATCCATGCAGAATGACCAGAGCCTCGGCATACACCATCAGGTCAAAAGCTTCGTTGGCACCGCGACCCGGCTTACTCCATTTCCCGTCACTGCTCCGCTCTTCATACGTCAGTTCGTCGTAAAACCAGCTCCCCAGCCAGTCAGGGAAATGCACATAGCCGGGACCTGGCGAGTCACGCCATAACGCGTTATTCACCCGGTCTTTCAGGGCATCCGTCTGAAGAAGCCAGAGCGGCACATCACCTGCGGCCTGCGCCCGTCGGCCCGTTCGTCCGGTGTTATCAGGGAATGTACGGGTGATCAGTTTTGCTCGCCGGATGCTGTCGCCCTTAAACAGGTAAATACGTTTACCAAGGCCATCACGACGGCAACGACGCCAGAATTTATAGGCATTATCAGTGACCCCGTCTTCACCGCCGGAGTCCACCGCCATTGCCATCAGTCGCATTTGTTGAGAAGGGGCGGAGGCCAGCGGCCAGCTTTTATGAAAAACATCCGTCAGCAGGACATCCCAGTCTTCCGGATAGCTGGCCGGATCAATTCGCTGGCTCTCCCCGTCGCTGTCACCGCGCAATGACTGCGTGATGTTGTAACGATCAATAATCCAGCGTTCGCCACGGCTGCCATAGCCCGTTACCTGAACCACAAAACGGCGATGACGTCCCGCCTGCACATCCACTGTCGCCACAAGGAAATTAACGCCATCCGGCACACTGCGGGAAGGAACTGGCTCTGCCCGCTGCTCAAGCAATTCACTTTTTCGTTGCTCCATGCTGGCGCGGGGAAGATAAGGTAATCCCCAGTCGGTATTGATAACCGTCTTGAGTGTCTCTTCACTTCCGGTTGTCTCGTATTCCTGTTCTGCAGTAAGCAGTTTGTAAACGAGTTGCGAGAGTGTCTGATAAGCAGCTGCCGGACCCTCCATCCAGAATGACGCAATACGTGAACGCCGGGGATCACCATAACGACTGCCATCTGCATTGATGGATTCACCATCCCGTAACCAGACCCCACGTCCGTTCAGCTCGCGTTTTTGTTCAGGCAAAATCCGTCCTGAACAGGAAGGACACTGAATATAAGCCGCCTCACTTGCCAGCACAGGATCGGCAATATCACGGAAACCAGCAACCACATCGCCGCAGGGCTGAAAATACTCACCACAGTGTGGACAGGGCCAGTACCAGCGACGGCGATCGCCACGGTTATAGAGCGACAGGATCCCCGTGGTTGGTGGAGCCTCATGCGGTGAAGTCCGTCGCCATTTCACATCCTTCACATCCCTGCCGGGGGAACTCTCCACAAGCGTCATACCACTGGACATAAATGTGGTGGTACGTTTTGAGGCAAGAGAGAAGGCATCCCCCTCACCATCAATATCTTCCGGAAAACGGTCATAATCCGTCAGCGCCACGCATTTATAATCTGATGAAGACATGATATTGACTGACGGCCAGCCGATTTTCAGGTAGTTGCCAGCAAGGAATGTTCTGTCATAAACGTTGTTGTCATTTTTGTTCGGACTCAGGCGACTGACCACTTCCGGGCTGACGCGAAACGTTCTGGCGAGTCGTTTTTTGGAGTGTTCGCGGGCTTTTTCCTCCGTCATCTGAATGATCAGCATATCAGCAGGATCGCAAATCACGTTGTAAATCACCCAGCCGTCAATCAGGCCGATAGTCTTGCCGGTTCGTGCCGGGCCAACAAATATCACTGCGTCGTATTCACGCGAGGCCAGGCAGTTCATAGGCTCAATAACATACGGTGCCACCAGCGGATCCCACGGGACTGAGTTCCCTGCCCCCATGGGCACCCGCATATACTGAGCAACGGCATCAGCAACCCGCATTCGTCTCGGTGCGCGAAGGATATAACCTGAATCGGTTCGTGCTGCCTTTGCGGTTTCCTGATTCAGCATTACTCCTCCTGCTGTAATTCCTCCTCATCATCCGCACCTGCTTCAGTCACCCGCAGGGCTATCTGATCGCGCAGATCATCAATAATGGACTGAACACGGCTCACAGCGGCAGGCTGCAGACCGCAGTCACGTTCAAGAATATCCGGTAATGTCTCCAGCACCTGCACGACCGCTTTTGCCCAGATGGCAAACTCCCGTCTGACATCACTGGCCGGAATGAGTTGTGCCGTTTCCTGTTCGAACTTAAGACGCTCACGTTCAGACTGATACCAGGCTTTGCGCTCATGTGCGTCCATTTCGCCTTCTGCAACCGGCGGTGGTAATGCCAGAAATGCCGACACAATATCAACCACCCGATAAAGCTTGAGGTTGCTTTCATGCCCCCCTGCAACGGGTAGATTTTGCAGCCTTGCCGCAGCAGTCTGGCGATGTACACCTGACAGTGCCGCCAATTGACTGATATTCAGCGTCAGATTTTTTAACTCTCGATCCATACCCGCTCCAGAATGTTTTAAACATGCATCTTGCGAACGACTTTAGGCAAACGGTGTTAGTGATGAACAAAAAACAATCAAAATCGACACCACAAAAATAAAAATACTGTAATATCAATCTATTACAGTAGTGGTGATGACGGATGAAATTTCAAAAACTAGCCTTTTTCCGCGACGCTCCCGCCCCGTGGCAGGGGCCCCCACCGGGAGGACCCGACAGCCTGACAGCCTGACAGCCGTGATGAGCATCTGATACAGCGCTTTACATAATGGCATAGGAATAATTCAGAAGGACATCACAGCATGCCCACACAAATTAGTGTGAGTGTCCTGTTTCTTCCTACGCACAGGACTGACGAGCATGAGGGGAAAATATGCGAACCATAAATGCCTCATCTTCAGCAATGCAACCGGCATCCGAACAGGACGATATTGTAAATTCACCTAATTACGAGGACATTGCAGTAGTTGAATTGCAGCTCTGTATTAGCCTGACAGTGACAGAATGCGATATTGACTCTGTCACAGGTGAAATAGTTTGAATGATTAGCAGTTATGGTGCTCAGTCAACCACCAGGGAATAATCCTTCGAATTCTTATCGTGCTTCACCAACGCTGCCTCAATTGCCCTGAATGCTTCCAGAGACACCTGATGTTCTATACATGCAATTACAACATCCGGGTAACTCATAGAAATGGTGCTATTAAGCATATTTTTTACACGAATCACATCCAACGAGAGTTCATCAGCAGATTGTTCTTTATTCATTTTGTCGCTCCATGCGTTTGCTCGTCATCTAGCGGTTAAAATATTACTTCAAATCTTACTGCATAAAAGAGGAAAAGTATGAAAGTTTGAGTACATCGACCTTACATACATCTGTCGGTTGCATATCCCTCCTGGATGCCAGCAAGGCTCAATTTTGTTACGCAATCAACACTATTCATTAAAAACAGGCTTAATATTTGACATAAATCATCAACAAAACACAAAGAGGTCAGACCAGATTGAAACAATAAACACGATAATGCTAACTACGCGCCATCGTATCACATGGAAGGTTTACCAATGGCTCAGGCTGCCATTTTTAAAGAAATATTCGATCAAGTGCGTAAAGATTTAAACTGTGAATTATTTTATTCTGAGCTAAAACGTCACAATGTCTCACTTTATATTTACTATTTAGCCACAGATAATATTCACATTGTGTTAGAAAACGACAACATAGTGTTAGTAAAAGGACTCAAAAAGGTTGTAAATGTTAAATTCTCCAGAAACAAACATCTTATAGAGACCTCCTATAATAAGTTGAAATCAAAAGAAATCACATTTCAACAATACAGGGAAAATCTTGCTAAAGCAGGAGTTTTCCGATGGGTTACAAATATCCAGGAACACCAAAGATATTACTATGCCTTTGATAACTCATTACTATTTACTGAAAGCATCCAGAAAATTACTGAAAGCATCCAGAAAACTACACAGATCTTACCACGCTAAACCATAACGTCCGGCTTCTCTCACTCCTGAGCCGGACTGCATTGGTTTAATAAAAACCATCAACAATTGTGATTTAGATATTCGGAACCATTCAAATATAACAAAACCCCGTAAAAACGAGGTTTATGGATAAATTTTATTATTGAATACATCAGATTAAATTAATCTTGACATCATAGCTTTCAAGACCCGTCATTTTTTCCCGTGCGGTAAACTGAATACTGGTAACTTCTTTCCCGGTCTTTTTCTTAAGTTCAATAATTTTTTTTGTTATATATTCAGAAATATCTGCTTCTGCTTTTGTTTTTAAGTCTTCAATATTCATCATTTCCTCTTTTAGTCTGTTATGACTTTCCAGTTACACAGTAAGTCGATTATATGGTGCAAACGTGTAAAAGATAAGATGAAACATCGCAATAATCAACATACGATAGTCTAAATTTTACACAAACAGACAAAGAGAATTTTCCTGAATTATCAATGCAATAGCATCAAATCAACTCAAGAGCCTTATTGCTGCTTCCAGAATTTCTTCTGAAGTAACATGTCGATCCGCGGCTACATAAATGACTTTATGATCTCCGGTCAGAGATGGAAACCCTGCGGCCATTACAGTAAGGTGTGTTTTTTCGCCATTTGGATATTCACGCATGATGGTGTTAACTCCAGTCATCGCTGGCACTACCACTGCTGGTTCAGAGTTAAAAAAAACTATGATTTTTTTCATGATGTTACCGTAGTATGTGAGTATCCATCGAATAGACACCAAGCAAAAAAGCTCCCGAAGGAGCCTTCATTTTCACTTTTTTAAATCCAACGACAGACGGCTGGCATTTAAGTATTGTGAAATATTATCAAATGTAATCATCATTGATTTACAAAAGATACATTTTGCCCCGAAAGGATTCATGTCAGAAACATCAAAAGATGATGTTCTATACTGGGAACCATGACAACACGGGCATCTAAAGTGAATATGGTTTGTAATATTGTCTACCTCAAAGCGCCACTACATGAACAGCGGCAGGACCTTTAGGTCCGTTCTCAATACCAAATTCAACTTCCTGATTCTCAGTTAATGTTTTGAAATCGTTGCTCTGAATTGCTGAGAAATGGACAAACACATCTTTGCTGCCATCTTTCGGCGTGATGAAACCAAAACCTTTTTCAGGGTTAAACCATTTCACTAAACCAGTCATTTTGTTAGACATAATTATTACCTTTTGAAGAAATTAGCCCTTGGGCAGAATGGTCCGAAAAAAATATCAGAGAGAAAAACCAACAAGGAAATCTCAAGAGGTACAAATAATAAAATTATAACAATGACTGCTTCAGATAAATTTGTAACAAACCAGAACACCATTAACGCATGATTAACCACCCATAGCAAGGATTACTTTTGTAAAGAAAAACACAGCAATGAAAGAATAGCTTTATTTATTAATAAAACGTGTCATTCTGATTAAGACCTTTTATCTTACCCTTAAGATTTCAGGAATTTTGGCTCATGGAAGAGTCCTTTTTATTCAAATTTTACATTCCGCGATGTAAATGTTCCGATTTAATATTACCCTACATTTGATGCTTTTTATCTCTTAAAGATTCATAGATCTGTTGACAAGTCACTCCTGCGATGTAGCGTTCGTCAGCAATTTCAGCATAAAGCTGAGCTTCTGCTGCAATATCTCCGAGCATGTTGGTGAGCATTCCTTCGGCGGTTTTGGTTGTTTTGCCTCTGACGGCAGCGGCAAGATCTGCGGTATGCTTCGCTGCGTCAAGGCGTATGGCATATTTTTTTGCTTCGGCACGCAACTGGTTAACACTATCAGACAGATAAGCAGCCCTGGCAGAAATTTCAGCAGATTTCTGTTGCGCATCTTTAACAGCCTCATCACGGGCTATAGTTCGCCCCTGTTCAATTATTCGAGCAGCAAATTGAGCATTTACCTCTTGTGATAATGCGGCAGCATCACGTTCCGCCCATTTTTTTTGCCATCCTCGGTCGCTCCAGACATTTCCGACGATAAATCCTGACAACACGAGAAAAATCACCATGAATATCTGATTCACTGTTCTATCCCCCAGCAGGTTAATGCGCTCTCCTGGTCACGACGAATAACCTGACCGTAACAGTTATTTGAACGAATGCGGCAATCGCGTCCGCCATCCTTAATCCACCAGCGAATCGCTTCGCATGCACCTTTACGATCACCAGCATTCAGCCGCTTATAAAACGTCGACGGGAAACACTTACCGGGGCCAATGTTATAGGGACAAAATGACGCGATACCCGCTTTTTGTGGTTCGGTCAGTGGTACTTTAATATTGCGCTCCACCCATGCCAGCGCCTTATCACGCTCAATGGCGTTGACCTGGTCGCATTTTTCCTTCGACAGTTTCATATTGGGAAAAACGGTTTTTCCATCGACCACTGTGGCACCCCGACAGATGGTCCATATGCCAGAACCATCGCGGTATGCCATTGTGTGGTTACCTTCTTTTTCGTCCAGAAACTGGTCAAGTATCTGAGGAGCAGATGCGCCAGCACCAATCAGCGCCAGAACGGCAGCCGACAGGCCGTATCTGATTTTTGTGTTCATAGATATTTATGATGAGGACGCTCGTGCTTATTGGCAGGATTTTCAATCTTAAAGGAGTACTGATGCTGCAGATAAGACTCAACTTTTTCTGACAATTTTTCTGCTACTTCCAGGAAGACTTGCCGGACGCTCCTTCTGGCTGCTGCCTCATAAAACTCCAGCGCTGCTCCTTCAACACGGTCCATGGCGACATCCAGGTCAAAAATTTCACCGTCAAAGCGTTCTTTGTCCTGTAAGGCTACAGTTACCGTAACTTTATTCTCAAAATTACGGACTCCTTTCACAACCAGTTCATAGTCTTGAGTCATTGGATTACTCTCCTCTCGCAGCCTTACGCCTGTCTTCTTTAATCTTGAAATAAAGATTTGTCAGATACGTCAGCAGGCCAAAAACCAGGCTACCCAGCACACCGATTGCAGCCCACTGTGACGGAGTTACTTTATCGAGTAACTGCAATGCCCAGAAACCAGCATTACCCGCCGATGTGCCATAGGCAACACCTGTTGTTAACTTATCCATTGATTTCATATCCTCACCCCGATGTACACGGATGGTGCAATATGTTTGAAAAGATCGGAGTCTACGGGGTAGTTTTGACAGCACACGTTGTTCTCAACGGCGCTAAAAAAACATACACATTAAAAATGTGGGTAATTATTTTGAAAGAAAGTCATATATAAAATAATAATACGAGAAATGTTTTCATATTTAGTGTACTGTATACGGCCATTTATACAGGAAAAGCCTATGTCAGAACGTAAAAACTCAAAATCACGCCGTAATTATCTCGTTAAATGTTCCTGCCCAAACTGCACCCAAGAGTCAGAACACAGTTTTTCAAGAGTACAAAAAGGTGCCCTTTTGATCTGCCCTCATTGCAACAAAGTATTCCAGACAAATCTTAAAGCTGTAGCCTGATTGATTTTATTAGTAACAAGTATTTTTTATATTTTAATAATATATTTAAAGCAGATAATAAAAAACCCGCCTGAGCGGGTTTGAGATTGTGGTGCTTTTTGTGGGAGTCATCCACTTACGCACTTTGTTTTGCCATGCCAGCAGTTAGCTTCTGCTGTAAAACTATTCATGCAGCAAACCTGCACTTCACCACAATGGTTAGCATACTTTTCCTGATTAAGATTTTGCCAAATATGCTAGCCATTGTTTCATGTATTGGACCTCCTTACTTTTTATTAAAGAGATCCAATATTCACTACTCTGTCCGTATCTCTACTCAGGCATCAGCCTTCTTCGTTATCGTATACAGACGAGCGATGAATTTTAATCAGTAATGATGACATTTGCTGCTGCAGGACCTTTAGCACCACTCTCTATAGAGAAGGTAACCTTTTGACCTTCAAATAAGGTTCGATAATTATCATTCTGAATCGCAGAAAAATGCACAAACACATCTTTACTACCATCAACAGGAGAAATAAAGCCGAAACCTTTATCAGCGTTAAACCATTTTACTAAACCAGTCATTTTATTTGACATTCTACATTCCTTAACTTGAGCCTTTCGGCATAAATGGTTTGCATAACAGAAACGACTTCGTACTTAATTGGAGAGACTCAAAGAAGGAATAAGTGAATAACACCTGAAATGAGAACTGCTTTAGTAAACTACTTCGTATATCGTCTGTTCTTCAAACCGACGCAATCATTAACGCATAGTTGAACATATGAAGCAATGTTTATTTTAGACATCCAGCCATCTTCAACCCCATCAAAAAACTATAGCTTTCTTCAGGAACGTGTGTATAGTGCGCCAAGTTATCAGTATTAAGGAATTTTTTTGTCCCGTAAAATGACAGGAATTGTCAAAACCTTTGACGGCAAAAGCGGCAAGGGTCTTATCACCCCATCCGATGGTCGTATCGATGTCCAGCTTCATGTTTCAGCGCTCAATCTCCGCGATGCAGAAGAAATTACCACCGGATTACGCGTGGAATTTTGCCGGATAAATGGTCTGCGTGGCCCTTCAGCTGCCAATGTTTACCTTTCATGAGCTATATTAAAGCTTTAATTTCAGGCCCCATCGGATCACACATGGAGAGTTTTTATGAATAACCCCGTCTGTCTTGATGACTGGTTGATTGGCTTTAAAAGCTTATGCTGTACTTTGGCCGTAATAGCTCTGCTAATAATATAATAAGCAGACTCATTGTGTTTAGGGACATTGTACTGGAAGAAAACATTTTAAACATCAGGCAAATAACCAAGTCACCAGCTAAATAATAAGTTAACAGACATGAGTCCCGGGACATTACCATTGCCCCATTTAAAGCACAAAACCCGCTCATCAGCGGGTTTTCTACTTTTTCTTAACGTCGGGTATACAAAGCCCATCGTTGAAAAAATTTTATCCATATTTTTTGAAGAATGCAAACATCATGTCGCCATCTTCAGCAAAAATCATTTATCTCGTCACCTTCCTCAATTGCGCTTCCGCGTATGCTTCTTCCTGCCAGCACTTTGTTACCAGTTTACCAATGACGTCCGCATACCCCTTATACCACTGATAATCGGTCAGGTCTGGTACCAGCTTCTGGACATGACGTCGTGCCAGCGTGGTCGGTAAACGACTAAACCGGTTTCCATTACAACGCCCACAAATCTTATATACCGGTACGCCATGAAACCGGGTTCTTTTTTCATCCAGAACAATCCCTTTACCCTTACACCCTCTGCACGCTGTGCTGGCTTCGCCCTTACCATGGCAATGCTGACATAGTTCCTTCACCCATTCTTCCTTGATTACAGATTCCCCGCGTCTGTAGTGTTTCACCACTTCGCGCAATACATTATAAAATCCCGTACCTGAACAATGCTCACAGCGAGCCTTACTTGCCGCAGACCTGGAGTAATCAGCAAAGGCAAAACTCACGAGGTAAGGAATAATCTGTAACCGGATTTCTTCACTCAATTTGTTCAATGTCGGGTTATCCAGTGCCATCGCGTAATTTAGCAGGCCTTCAATCGCAAACTGAGGGTCCTGAACACCAACTTTTGCCAGAAATAAGGCCAACCCAAGTGGTGCTTTCGACTGCACCATCCCCTGCGCTGCCATTACATCCGTAATTGTTAAACAACCGGTGCCTGTCGCTGGAGCGTCATCGCTCAATTTTGGAGATTTTGGGGAGTAATATTTTGGTAAGGCTTCAAGGTTCATGCTCGTTCTCCACTTACGCCAGTACGCCAATTGCCAGCGCGCGATCGATAAAACGAAATATCAGCTCCAGTTGGGAGCCATACTTATCTTCAAATGCCACTGTATCCGTATGCAGCTCGTTGTGATGCTTTCTGCACAAAGGCAACACAAAGAGATCATGTGCTTTTGTTCCCATTCCGCCCTGCCCGTGACCAATCAGATGATGCGGATCGTCGGCTGGCATACCGCAGCAAGCACACGGCTGTGTCTTAACCCAACGTGTGTATTTCTCCTTAACCCAGCGGCGACGTTTAGGCAGCTTCATGAAAGATTCCGGAGACTCTGGATCAACGGTGATGCTTACCACCGTCTTTTCCTGTGGTGATTTTTGTTGCTGGTGGGCGTAAGGCAACGGTGCAAGATTTTTTGTGCGTTGTTTCAATATGCTGGTGGCGGTCTGCTCTCCCGGTACGATGTCGCTTTCGCGGTACACCGAGCAGATTTTTTCCGCTGGTAATCCCAGCGAACGACGCGATACAGCCTCAGGTAGTGCATCCACCACCTGATTGCAGACCGCCCACCAGGATAATTCAGCCAAAGATAATTCCCGCTCCTGCGTACCGCTTATTGCGTGACGGATGACGTCAATCACCCATGCTGTCAGATTTTGTTGAGCAAGCAGCTCCAGTGATTCCGATGTCTGGTCACGCAGTTGGTTGTCGCAGTGCCAGCACAACACCATTGCGCCGGTACCATAACGGTGAATGACTGTTTCAGTGTGATGGTAATCGCCATTAGGCCACTGGCAGGATGTAACATGACGTAATAGCCAGTCGGACAATGCGCCAACGCCGCCAGCAGCACGAATCACCCGTTCGTTACTAAAAAACGGCAGCAATGTTTTGTCTTCCGCCAGCGGCTGGCGAACGGCAGGAACGACTCCGGATGGCAGATTACGCATGCTTTTTGGTTCCGGTTCCACCAGCACTCGAGGATTATGAAATATCTGTATGGATTCACGGCCCGGCTTAAGGACCACCAGCCCAAGCTCAGGCACCAGAACAGGTCTAAGTAATACCCGCACGTTACCTCCAGATCCGTTGCTGGAAAGTGCGGGACGCACGTGGTGGGCGTTCGGAATAAGGCAGCCTGACAGAGATTATCCAGTGCCGATAGTCGAGACTGAGAGCTTTCTTAACCTCGAACCCGCGCCTGCGGTAAGAATGAATCAGCCATTCGGCCTGTTCTGCAGTGCATGGAGGGTGCTGGAACCATTCAGACTTGAATGCGTGAGAATACCGCCCGTGCGTGCAGGCAAGAACGGGCGAATTATCAGAATTGTAATATTTTGCGTTGCGTGCCATCGGTTTTCTCCGGTGGCACGGTGTTACTCAGCGGGAGTTCAGCCCCGCGCAAGATTGTAGATGAGTTTATTCTCCTGAAAAAGCAGAAAAGCCAGCTTTTATTCCGATCTCTTTCAATGCCTGTAATGAAGTGACAAACTCACCTTCGCGCAAGATAAATCCGTCCGTGACCCGAGCATCCACAAAATTAATTAACGCAGCCCCATTCTTTCGCAAACACATAATGCGGTAATGACTAACAAGATTTCCATTTTCAACGCACACAGCATAGAGGCCATCTTCACAAAAAATTTTACGCAGTTCTTCGATGTTCATCATCAGAATCCTTCCGGATAATTAGCTCTCCCCTTTAAGGGACCATCCCTCTTATCCCTGCGCGCTACTTAAGTATTTTTGATTCTATTCCGGCACCGTCCAGAACTTCAAACGCGTTGAAAATAAAAACAAAAACCCGCCGAAGCGGGTTAAGTGCGGGTGCGTTGAGGATGCCTGCCACATCAGAGGTGGCGAGGGATTTCTCCCCCGCCGGGTCTCTTACTCCTCAGGTTCGTAAGCTGTGAAGACAGCGACCTCCGTCTGGCCGGTTCGGATTCGTACCTCGCAGAGGTCTTTCCTCGTTACCAGTGCCGTCACTATGACGGTTAAACAGATGACGATCAGGGCGATTAACATCGCCTTTTGCTGCTTCATAGCCTGCTTCTCCTGTCAACGCAAAGCAGAAGTGTCACCTTCGGTGCGAAACAGAGATGTCATGCTTTGGTTCAGAGAATGCGTTTGACCGCCTCGCTATATACTTCCGAGCGTTCTCTTTTCCCAACAGAAATCACGAAAACGACAACTTTCTCGTCTATAACCTGGTATACAAGGCGATAGCCTGAAGACCGGAGCTTAATCTTGTAACAATCAGGCATACCACGGAGCTTGTTTGCTTCAATCCGGGGTGACTCAAGTACTTCAACCAGCTTCTTTTTCAACTGTTCACGTACCGTCGAGCCCAGCTTTCGCCATTCCTTTAGTGCCCGCTCGTCAAAATCCAGAAAATACGCCATCAGAGTTCATCCAGCGTCACACGTACTGGCTTAGGATTACGAAGCCGTTCTTTCACTATCTCCACAAGTTCAGCATCTTCATCACTCAGGAGTGTCTGTTTGAACGGCAAGCGTTCATTGTCAGCGATATACTCGAGCATGAGACGAAGCGCTTCAGAAGGAGTTACACCCATTTTTTCAAGCGCGGCGTAAGAACGCGCTTTAAGTTCATCGTCAATACGCAGGTTAATGCTACCCATGTCTTACACCTCTTGTAATTACAAATGTCATTACAAGTATCGCACTACAACATGCTTAGGGCAAGTCACGAAGGAAGTCAGAAAGTAGTCGTAAGAACGGTGATCACTGTCCGCTTTGTGCCAGGAGCAGCCATTGCTAAGTCCATCCTGTATTGTGCAGGTCAGCTCGCTTTTAAAGAGTCCGGCCATCATCTTACTGGTACAGACACCATATACTTTGTGACGGTCAGGCTACATATGCACAACTCAACTTATTCATCTATTTTTTGCTTTAGCATGTCAGTGTTGCTTTCTCGTCGGCGGGTGAGCGGTGACCTGACCTGTCGATAAAGGAACGTAGCACGTTTTATGCAACACCCGCATGCGGCAGAAAATTATTGCCGAACGTTTACCCCTGTCAACAAGCTTTACTTTCTGAGGCGCGCCAGCCCGCGAGGAAAACAATCTGAACATCAAACAATTAATGACACAAGAAATACGATTAAAGATTTTTTTGTGCATGCCGATAGTGCTTTTTTAAAAGGAGAAATCTATGTCTGTCACAATTCAGGGAAATACCTCAACCGTTATTTCAAACAACTCCGCCCCGGAAGGAACATCAGAAATAGCCAAAATCACAAGACAAATTCAGGTGCTGACTGAAAAGCTTGGGAAAATCTCATCGGAAGAGGGGATGACGACACAGCAGAAAAAAGAAATGGCTGCATTGGTACAGAAGCAAATTGAAAGCCTCAGGGCTCAACTGGAGCAGTTGTTAAGGCAGCAGGCAGAGAAAAAGAATAAAGACGCGACAGTTCAGCCTGATAAAAAAGAAGAGAAAAAAGACGATACAAATACCGCTGGCACCATTGATATTTACGTCTAAGTGACAGCCGTATTGTGGCCCTCATCGGGCCACTTTTCGCCATCAGCCTTTTCTTTAAAGACATATTATCTTTGTATCATTTCTGATAGTTAACATTACAAGATATAAGTAATGGACGCACTCCCAATTAGTCTATTTAAATCGCCACGAGTTTAACTGACAACCCATGATCAATTATGAATTGCAACTATTTCTGTAGTCACTTTTGTGGGGACAGTCCACAAAACTGCCAACTTCCGCTTCTTGCTCTTAGCGGACATTAGCATAGGCTATTTACCATAACGCCTCATTACGCGCACCGCCCAGACTGACTCAGCGCGTTTCTGGCATATCCCCGGTAAAACAAGTAACAAACCACCCGAAAATGAACACCAGAAACGCGACTTAAGAATCTACCCTATGAATGGATATGCACTCAACCGAATCGATCTTGGTTTCAATCTATTTTATCGGGATCAGGCTTCTTTTTAGGTAACTTCGGGGGCTTAACTTGCTGATGACTTTGCGTTCGGCGCGTAAGCCAGGGATGGTCAGCTTTAGATTTAACATAGTATTTTGAGCGTAAATCAATACGGGCATTATCCACTCGTTCATGGACACTCTTTTCATCATCCAGTGGTATAGGCTCCGGGCCATCAACATACTTTTCCCAGCCCAGCGCTTTCCCGTCATACAGAACGTTAATTTCACCGTCAAAGTTCTCACATACAGTAACAACCGAATGCCTAAGTCGATATCCCCGGCCCTCACTGCGTACCTGAAACGCACTGCTTTTGTACTGGAAAGTGAGATTTTTAGACAGAACGCGCTTCGCCTGTAGGCTGAAGATATAACCCAGTTCCTCTTCAGAATGGTGCACATCAAGATGAGCATTATCAGTAGTACGAGGCGACGTAGCGAACCGGTTGTTATAGGCTTCAATAAAGGTCGGCAACCATGCATTTGCTGTTTCAATATCACTGATATTCTGAAGCCACATTTCTTTGACCAGCCTGTCCTGTAGTGTCTGATTGGCGCGCTCTACCCGCCCTTTTGCCTGCGGGCTGTTGGCATGGATTGGCTCGATGCCCAGTGTCTTTATCGCACGAGTGAACTGGGTCAGCTCACCTTCCCGCTCTGGGTTATTTACCCTGAATATACTGTGTCTATCAGAGTAGAGAGCGAGCGGTACGCCATGATCATTAAGGTAACCCCGGAGGGTTTCCATGTAAGCCCGGGTTGTTTCAGCAGGCACAAAACGCAACGCCATCAACGCACTGGTGGCATCATCAATGAAAACGATCAGTGTACATCTGGGGCCTCGATTTTCAAACCAGTCATGAGGTGAGCCATCAATCTGGATCAGTTCACCGTAAGATGGTCGTCGCATGCGGCGTTGATATATACGGGCAATTTTACGACGGCGTTCACGCCATAACCCCTCTTCTATCATCCACTTTCTGAGAGTTTCAACGGATAAAGATAAACCGTGTATCTCGCGCAATTTTTCGCACGCAAACGTAGGTCCAAAATCAGCGTAACGGCCTTTGAGGAGTGAAATTACTGTTGCTCTGAATTCAGTAGAAAAGGAATTATTAGGACGCTTTCCACGTCGGTGGGAAACCAGACCAGAAGGCCCTTCATTTCTATATCGTTGCACCAGACGTTTAACCTGCCGAATAGAAATGCCAATGCGTGCCGCAGCTTGTTCCTGAGTAATATGTCGATTAATTGACTCCTGAATAATCTGAAGTCGGTGGAGTTCCTTATGACTCATCGTAACAGTCTCTTTGATCATGAAAAATCCCCCAGAGAATTGTCTGGGGACATTTTAGAATGGTTCAAAGGGGACATTACAGCTTGATGTTAACAATAGCCTGCTTCTCCTTGCCTTCCGGCACTCGCGACAGATTATGTTTAGACGACTGTCGTAGCGACGTATTTCTCCGTCAGGTAATGACCAGATAAGGTCCGGATCAACCACAGCAGGTTTCTTCACCTTTGCCCTCGAGAGTTTTTTGCGGGCGTTTTGCCAGTCCTTACGCGCCTGTTCAGACGGGAATAACCCGTAACCAGAGCTGTATACATCGCCACTGGCAACCAGCTCTCTGGCCAGAACGCTCATCAGATATCTTGTTGCCCCAGTTTTAGCTTCCAGTTGTCGTAACGTCTCGCGCCCACTCTGGCGTACGAGTTCCACCACCTGCCCTTTAATTTTTTCCCGCTCTTCTTGTGTAAAAACTTTTGCCACAAGTCCTCCTGAACATTACTTTATACCCTAAAATCAACACTTATCCCCTGAAACCAGGCGGAATTTCTGTATCCGGTTCAGAAATATGATTCACACAACGCTTTACAGGTGAACGTCCCAGGCGGATGACCAGTTCGTCCCATTTTTCGCGGAGTTTTGACGGGCTCATGATGTTTTTTACCCAGAATTGATCTCGCTGTACCCGACCAAACATTTCGCAAATTTGTCTGTGGCTTCTGCCATCCAGCATCCGCATTGTGCGCACGTCATTGGCCCAGGCTGTCCAGTTAGGCTCTTTTGGTCGCATGATCTCTCCATCGTCGCTGGCAGCCTGTTCGTAAAGGTTCACGATCCGCCCCCAAATACACTGCGCACACGCCAAATCCTCCCTGCTACCCCACTGGCGTTTTTTCGCACTAAACACAACCGCGTCGGGGTTCCGGGTTAAAAAATCCTGTTCAGCGGTCTGCGGGTCCGGTTGCGAAGCTTCCGGACGAAAAGTGTTTTTATTCTCTGTAGTAATCTCTGTTGTATTCTCTGTAAGATCATCAGGCCATTTTGACCCGATGACATTGGGTCGTTTTGAACCAATGGAGCGTTTCATTTTGACCTCTTCCATCGTGTCATTTTGACCTGATGGAGCGGCGCATTTTAAACCGATGGATTCGCTCAATTTGCCACCATCTAAAAGCTCGCTCCCGTAGTTGATCGTGTAGAAATTGGTCATATCGCGCTTTGATTTATTGAGCTTTTCACAACGCAAAAGCCCCAGCGTTTTCAGACTTGCAAACGCGCGCTTTAACGTTGACTCTGACCAGAATGGGAACTGTTCCAGCCATTGTTCCGTTGTGTTGTAAATCCAGCGAACACCATCACATTCCATGCCGGAATTGGTATCTCTCAACCAGTAATGCAACTGCTGCAACACAATGGCTTCATTTAAGCCAATCTTCATCGCAAGCTGTGTGTTTATAACCAGTGGGCGTTCAGCAAAAAGAAGGCTCATAATTCCATCCAGCTTTTTGTTGGTATTGCTGTCGATACGCAAGTTTGAAAGCAATTGCTTTTTCTATAAGTTCGTCAGTTTCACGATCCACTACGGCAGGATCAGCAAAAAGCAGTCCGGACTCCACCACATCGCCATATTCTTTGTTTAACCCGGCGATCATGTACGTGATGCTTTTTCCGTCACTAATTTCACGATACAACCTGAAATCATTAATCCGAATAGCCTCCATAATTGCAGGCACTAGCGCCGTGAACTTTTCACGCTTATCCCTGGTGTCGATAGCCTTCCAGCGTTCGAATATCTTCACTCGATTAACGCCAAGTGCTCGCTGATCAACCGCGCCACCTTCATCTGTGACACGCTGAACATCGATGTTCGGGCGCTCTTTCAAAGCCCAGAATGCTTCAGTGATTAATATCGTCGCCTGCTCCTGTGTCATTCCTGGTCGACATATCCAGGCATCCAGAGCCTCACGAGCCTGTTCAGGAGTGATTTTCATTGTTCAACCGCCCCGCCCGCTTCGTCTTACGATATTCGTCATAAACCTTGGGATCATACAGAAGCTCGCCGCCAGATGCCTCCTGTAGACGCATCGCGCGACCTTCAGGAACCAGCTCTTGCCATTGAGAAACAGCAGATGGGTCAACGCCAGCAGCTTTCGCTACTTTGGCTTTCGTACCGTAAAAATTAATTACGTCTGATTTAAACATCGCACCTCCAATATTGAGTTTTCTCAATGCTAATCACTCAAGGAATCTCAAGTCAAGGGTTATTAAGATATCTAAATATGAACGAGAAAACTTTAGGTCAACGCATTAGAGAAAGACGTAAGCAGGTAGGCTTAAGTCAAAACGGTTTAAGCAAAGCTGCTGGCGTATCTGGCTCATCAATTTCATTATGGGAAAGTGACCATACAGCCCCGCGCGGGCAAAATTTGCATCGCCTCGCCGAGGTATTGCAATGTTCACCAACTTGGATACTGTTTGGCGACGAGGACAAAACACCAGCTCCCCCTGTTTCACTCGATAGTGCCTTAGACTTATCGGAAGATGAGTTAGAGATGCTGCGTTTGTATCGCGCACTTCCTAAATCAGAGCAACAAGCACAACTCAGCGAACTCCGCGCCCGCGTTGAGAATTTTAATCGCCTGTTCACCGAGCTATTAGAGGCTCGCAAACGCAACAAGCATCAATAATCATCCCTTCACAAAATTTTAAAGCCTTACATTTCAATGTATTGGCTTTATCTTGCGCCAACACTTGAGTTTTCTAATCAAAAAACCTTGACGAAAAATAATGAGAAAACTAAATTACCTCCATCAAGACACCGCACGGTGTTCTCAGCAAACAGTTCCGCTACCCCGGCGTTAAGGGGAAATGAGGTCAGCATGGATACTATCGATCTTGGCAACAGCGAATCTCTGGTATGTGGCGTGTTCCCCAACCAGGACGGCACGTTCACCGCGATGACGTATACCAAAAGCAAAACGTTTAAAACCGAAAATGGTGCCCGTCGCTGGCTGGAAAGAAACTCAGGTGAGTGATATGGATTTCGACACAATCATGGAAAAGGCTTACGAAGAATACTTCGAAGGCCTTGCCGAAGGCGAAGAAGCTCTCAGCTTCAGTGAGTTTAAACAGGCGCTTTCCAGCTCGGCAAAATCTAACGGCTGATAAGCGAAGCAGCACCGCGAGGAATCAGTATGCAGAAACGAGAACCCGTCATCATCGCGCCAGACTATACCGATGATGAACTTTATGAGTGGATGCGCCAGAAAATTAATGCAGCGCAGGATCTGAAATGGGCCAATGAAGCCAGGACTAAGCAGGCTGAAAATCTGTCCGCTCTGGAGCAGGATATCACCAGGCTGGAAAAAGCAGCGGCATTAAGCATTGCCAGAATGGTTACATACCCGCGTTAATAGCTAACCAACGAAGCTAAGGTTGGTAATTAAGGAGTTCTCCACGGGTCAGGTGGAGTGCGTGCGCCGGACACGGGTGAACATCCGGCACTGACAGTTTACTGAAAGGATATGTCCCTGAAAAGTCAGGGCATAAAGCGAAAGCGCACGGCGAAATTGGTCTCTCTGTACGGTGTCGTTAAATTTAGTTCGACCGTGCGCTTCCGGTTGTGGCACTCCGCGAAATGGCGCGGCGGTAAGTATGGCGGGGTTATTCCTTCCTCCGTTGAGGACACCGGGTTGTCAGGTTGACCATACGCTTAAGTGACAACTCCGCTGCAACGCCCTCTGTTATCAATTTTCTGGTGACGTTTGGCGGTATCAGTTTTACTCCGTGACTGCTCTGCCGCCCTTTTTAAAGTGAATTTTGTGATGTGGTGAATGCGGCTGAGCGCACGCG
>OJKF01000135.1_pt1 | contig 30146 bp, 26 predicted proteins | sample 1596531 | NCBI WGS metagenome assembly OJKF01 (sample SAMEA4350128, study PRJEB24818) | metagenome | biome: human; feature: gut; material: faeces | place: Denmark | collected 2013-09 | reverse complement strand
ACCAGGCCACGCTCCGCCAGCTCGCCGCGGGAGCCGACCCGGACGAATGGGCGATCATCGACGCGCCGCCGCAGGGACCGACCCTGGACATGGCCATCAAGGCGGCCGACTTCGTGATCGTGCCGGCGTCGGACTCGCCCATGGACCTCCAGCAGGCATGGAGCACCCTCGACATGGCCAGGATGAGCACGCCCGCCGCGCTGCTGCTGGTCAAGGCCGAACGCAACACGAAGGCGTTCCGCGACACCATGGACGCCCTCAACGCCATGGACACTCCCCGGTTCGACACGATCGTGCCGAAGGCCCAGTCCTACAAGCGTTCGCTCGGCACCAACCCGCACCAGCTGGGCGAATACCGCGACCTCGTCACAGAACTCCAGCAGATCGCCGGAAAGCAGGAGTGAGACCATGCAGGGCAACTACCAGCCACTGGCACGACCGGTACCGTTCGACGACGTGCTGCGCCAACAGAACAAGACCTCCAAGGCCACGGGCGAACCGTTGGTCATGCTCTCACTGCGCATACCCGTGTCGCTCAAGACCCGGCTCAAGACCACGGCCGCCGCGCACGACCTGCCCATGCAGCAGCTCCTGCGCGACGCCATCGAACGCGAGCTCGACCGACTCGACAGCGACGACGAGCCGTAACCCGTCAGACAATCAAACAATCAGGCAATCCGACAATCCAGCAGGCAAACAAGCCAACAACCAAACATTCAGGCAGTCAAACATGCAGACGCGATCCCGAAAGCCGATGCGTCTGCGGAAAGGAGACACTATGGACTATTCGATGGAGGTCTCCGTGCTCGGCGACCGGATCAGCATCGGCGAGGAGGCGCACGTCATCACCCTCGGCGTGAACACGGGATTCCCCGCGGGCTCCACGGCGGGACTGGCGTACACGCTCTCGCCATTGCAGGCCCGCGTGCTCGGCGCGCAGATGCGCGCGGCCGCGGACGCCGCGGAGGGGCATCCGGGCATGCCGTCCGACGAGGAGGTGAACGCGGCGGCGAAGGTGTTCTGCGGCGGCGTGTGGAACGGGTTCGACCCCGCCAGCATGATGCCGACCGAACAGTTCGACCGGTTCTGGGGCGACGGCGAGGGCCACCAGCTCTATCTGGAGATCGCGCGCCACGCGCTTATCGCCGCCCGCATGTCCATCCTCGCCGGGCAAAACGAAAGCTGACAAGCAAACAAGCCCGCATGCAGACAATCAAACAATCAAACTTGATTGCATGCAGGCAATCGGGCATGCAAGCAATCAAGCAAGCAATCAAGCAAGCCAACAATCAGGAAAGCAAACAATCCAACAATCAGGAACGGAGCAGAACCATGAACGACAACCACAACGAAAACGAGGAGCCCTTCGACGGCACGAGCGAGGATTCCACGCTCGAAGACCAGATGAGCGCGCACATCGCGGCCATCGCCGCCAGCGGCGTCGCCGCCGAAGCCGAAGCCCTGGCCAACCGGCAGGCCGATATGGCGGCCAAGGAACGCCGTGAAACCAGACTGGCAATCCTCGCCGCCATTGGCATCTTCGGCGCCTTCATCGTTTATATCATTACTCACATTGCTGAAAATCATTAGAATGATTAAAGTAAAGAGAAACGAATATGGCCCTACACCTTAAAAATCTAATCTACAAATCATTGCTTCCGATAATTGAATTCATTTCTTTGTTGAGTAGGTATATATCAAATTAAATTACCATTTGAGTATAAATCAATTCAACCATATCAGAATAGGGTTCTTCCACTCTTACTCAAGAGGGAAACGAAAGAACCCTATGTAGAAATTAGGTTCTGTTAAATTAGAATCGACGTGAATGATCAATTCGTTTCCCAAGGTTGTTGGCGTTCCTGGGAACGCCAACAACCAGACGTGTTGCCGATGTCAAAGTTGATTTGACAGAACCAAGGATTAAGCAATCATACGATTGGGTCTTTGCTCAAAGCGATTGGCGGCAATACCCCAGTGCATACCTTCATCATCTAATCCATCGGACCAGTAATCTAGATATCTAAATGGAGCTCCCAACTCACTGGCCAAGCCAATAGAATCTATTTTCAGTCCTTGATCTGTCTTAAATCCGTATGCCGATGTAATCATCTGTTTCAGCAATAGCGGATTCTCGATTCCGACGGGTACAGGTTCTTGCTTCTTCCATCCTTTGCCTGATAGTTGTATGTTGAGGGAGGTGTACCTCTGCCGATCGATGATTCCTAAATTGTGAGAACGTGAGATAAGCGCAGCAATGGAAATGCCCCATCCTGCCTTAATTGGAAGAAAATCGCGCAACGATAAATTGGATTTAAGAACCAAGCGAGCATCTAATTGCGAAATCAGAAAAGCTCCAGCAAATATATGGGCTTCACGCTCCACTAATTGCGGTGAATCAGGTTTACGATAACGATGCAAGATCAGATGACCAAGTTCATGGGCTTTAGTAAAGCGTAAACGATCGCCTCCTAATGCACCATTACCTAAATATCCAATACACATGGCATGCCACTGTGACGAAGGCGCAGTCACTCCCTCGCTAGTCAAATTTGCCCCGCCGCGCATATTCAATGATCTCATCGGAGAAACAATGATTCCGGCCCGCTCGATTGCGCGGGTTACGTTCGGAACGGCACCATCAGGCTTTAATCCGAGGCATTCACGTGTTCGGATAGCCAATCTCTCTATTTTCTCTTCGGAGAGCGATTGTTCGTGTGGAGCTATTTCATCAATCCATGCGGCTGGATTTTTTTTCATCTTCAGCACATGACATAATTTTTGAATTACATCCATGAGTAATGAGTACTCCGTAGAAACCGAATTCAATTCACCCATAGATGATCTGGATGTTTTTCGATATGTAAGTTCGGATAATGGGATAACCGTTCCAGATTCCTCGAAATAAGAAATGGGGTAGTCTAGAGCGCCGGATAATTTCACCGCATCTGATTCATTAAAGGAAATAATGCCATTCTGAAGCTTGCTGAGCTTTGCCTGGGATAGTCCAGAACGAGTGGACAACTCCTTCTGAGTGACGCCCTCCAAGCGTCGTGCCAGTGCAATCCTTTCTGGATTGAAAGCAAGACGCTGCTTCAGTGCAATCCCTTCTGGATTGAAAGTGGACATTGCAGTATCTCTCTATCTATTTATGCTATATACGACTAGCTATTCCTAGTTAGCTTCATTTCCTTTATTGTCGGAATTCATGCCTGCGTCCTCATTCTCATTTTTCTCCGACGACGAAGAGTCTGTATTATCCACATCTTCGACATCGGTCTGATCGGCCAGCAAATTCGGCAGAAGATTTTCCTGATCCTCTTGTAGTGGAATGAACTCATATTGCTCATCGCCACGAACGCTATCAAATAGCGGGAATTTAAATAGATAGTGGTTCTTTTCGCCGTATCGCCCCGGGCCTTCTGTCTTATAAACGACGATGGATACACCTCCATCCGTCATCTCATCCCAAGTGCACACCAAGCCAATATCGTGAAGATCGGGAATCAGCTTTCCTTCGTCGAACAGGCCTGGATCCACTGCTTGCAACTGTCCCTTCGGGATGCACTGGCTCTGTGAAAAGTATGCACGGCTGGCACGGGTCGCATTTGACTTAGGAACTCCATGAGTCAGAGGATCCACCTTTCGGAGAATCAGCTTCACGCCGGTCTCGTTTTCCCTCAGATGAAGGAAACCACTCCGGTCAAAAAGCGTCCAATCGTCAGAACCATATTGTTCCCAAATTCGAGCCGTGCGTTGGTTGACAAGACGGGAAAGATTCTGTCGGTTCTGATGGGGCCAGAACAGATCATCGGGATATCTGGTTTCCAGATCCGAACGCGCCTCGGCAAGAACGGTGTACAGTGCCGGTCCGATTGGGGTCAGAACGTCCGCAAGTGCGTGGACCTCGTCCAGATTGACAAAATCTTCAGATGAATATTTCAATGCCGCTTCCCTGCTATCAAGTACTAATGGAATATTTCACGACCTATTTTAACTCATGAGCGGAATGGTCGCAAATGGCCGTTGGCCACAAAAACGCCATGTACGTTGTGTTGTCCGCCGCAGAACCACCTGGCGCGGGGTGATGCTGATGGTGCGTTCGGGGTCCGGCGGCCGGCCGTCGGGCTTGCGGGCGTGCTTTTCTTCCAGGGACCCGGGAGGAGGCGGGTTCTGGAGTCCCCGTCTCCTCCCTTTCCCGGAGAGGGGCGCTTCTGTCGTATGTGGGAAAGGATTTCGTATGAGGTTCGGGAAGAAGGGCGCCGGTGCGGTGGCATCGATCACCGCCGCCGCGGCGTTGCTGGCCTGTCTGGTTCCGGTAGCGTTGGCCGATAACGGTGGCGGTGGTTCCGGTGAGGACGGTGGCGGTTCGGGCGGTGGTCCGACGCAGACGGCCGATGTGCATTGGATCTACAAGGATTCGTGGCCGGCCACGCTGGATGGCATGAAGACGGCGTTGAGTGACGCGAAGGTGCGTCTGTCGTCCGATCTGGCGAACGGGCAGAACCAGTTCGTGAACATGAACAAGACTTTGAGCGACGCGATCGATGAGTGCCAACGCTCCTATACGGGTGAGGGGAACGCGGACTGCCGTCTGGTGGCGGTGGGCTACGTGCGCTTGGCGGATGGTTCGTTCAACGGCAGCTATGTGAGCTCGAACGCGAAGAACCGTTGGGAGGCGCAGTGGAAGGCCGAGGCGAAGGGCGACTACACGTATCAGGGCCAGAAGTACTCGACCTCGACCACGTGGAAGGACAAGCTCGGCACGCGCAGCGTTGACTCGCTGGCACAGGAGTCGATCGACTCCAACCCGAACGCCTCGTTCCGCGTGATCGTGCTGGCGCAGAACCAGCCGCCGGTCGATTACAAGCTGAACGTGACCACCAGCCACAAGCAGAAGACCGACATGCAGGTCGGCTCCACCGACCCGATCGGCGACGTCATCCACGCCGACAACGGCGGTTCCGCGATCAGGGAGACGTTGAACGGCACCGCGATCATCCATTACGAGAACGGCCCCTACCTGCCCGCGAAGAGCGTGAGCAAGCCGATCAGCTTCCCGAGCAATGGGGATACCCAGCTCGACGATCTCGCCTCGCCGAAGGATTTCGGCATGGAACACTGGGCCGAGGGCACGTACTGGATCGACATCCAGGTACCCAAGCAGGGCCGCATGCAGGCGGCCGTGGACACCGCGGACCGCGATCCGGCCGAATCCTGGAAGGTGAGCTCGGTGCCGCCCGAACCCCCGGTCAAGAAGATCGAGGACGGCGTGAGCGCCGACCGGATGACGAACCGCACCACCATCACGTACGGCACCGGCCGCGGCGGCTACGAGATGCGTTTCCGCGACGTGATCGAACCCAACGGCGTCGAATACTCCGTGGACAACTACAGGCTCATCGACAGGATCGACGGCAACCGCGACGTTTCCGGCGAGTTCGAAATCAATTGGGACAAGGCGTCGAACACGGTGTCGGCCGCGCGTTCGGCGGACAAGGGCGAGATGCCCATGGACCATGTCTACGAGTTCAGCTTCGACGTGACCGTGTCGAAGCCCTCCGACTTCCAGCAGGTCAAGGACCATGCGTGGGGCAAGTGGAACCACGAGCCCGAGGCCGACGCCGGAAAGAAACAGTTCGATACGTGGCGGCCGAATCCCGACAAGAGCTGGATCCGCCTGAACGCGAAGGGCCAGTGGGAGGCGGTCATCGACCCGAAGGAGACCAACCGGACCGGCGCCGACGATATGACGCTTCTGGACGGGGACCGGGTCGCCTCGGTGGTCAACGGCACCATCGCCAAGAACCTCATCCAGGCCCCGGAAACCCTGACGCTCACGGACGACTGGTCGGCCGCCGACTACCTGTTCGACGCCGACGACAAGTCGAAGATCAAGGTGTACGAGGCCGATGCCGGCACCGATCGCGAGTCCAGCGTCACCGACATCGCCAACCACGGCAGGGACGTCACCGACCAGTGGACGATCACGATGGAAGGCACCACGGTGACCGCCACCGCAGGCCGGGCCTATCGCGAGGGATTGAAGGGATTGAAGACCGCGAAGCAGGTCACGCTGCTCATTCCCGGCAAGGCGGCCTACGCCAACGGCAAGGGCGCGGGCCAGGTGCGCGACGACTTCGGCAAGCAGGCGAGCGACGAACTGTCGTTCTGCACCGCGCCGGACGGCAAGGCGCTGACGAACAAGGGCTCCCAGACCGTCAACACGCACACCATCCCCACGAACGAGCCGAAGATCTGCGGCTACATACCGCCCGTCGTCAAGGACGTGGTCGGCGAATCCTCGCAGGGAGGCGACCAGGCGTCCGTGGACGGCAGGGTCGTCTACCCGGGCCAACGCTTGGAATACCGTCTGGAGACCCAGCCCCACCTGCCCGGCAATCTCGCGTACTCGGTCAGCGAGGTGGCGGTCACCGACACCTATGACGAGCATCTTGAAGTGGACAAGCAGACCCTGGAGGTCACCGACCTGTCCACCGGCAGGTTCATCCCGAAGACCGAGTACGAGACCCAGTGGAACGACGCGCAGCACGCGGTGCGCCTCGTGTTCTCCGACGGGTACGTGAAGACCAACTGGCGCAACGGCGCGAACCCGCGCATCATCGTCCGCTTCGAGGGCACGGTCGCCAAGGACGCGCCCACGGACACCAAAATCGGCAACCAGTGGGCCCTGACCCTGAACAACATGATCACCCCGAGCAACAAGGTATGGAACGAGCCGCCCGACTTCACGCCGGTGAAGAAGGACACCCAGGCCGACCCGTCCATCAGCATCGACGGCAAGACCGCGCTGCTGGGCGACCGGATCTACTACCGCGTGACCATCGACGCCAAGCAGACCAACCAGGCCTACAAGGTCTGGAGACTCGGCATGACCGACGACTGGGACGACGAATACCTCTCCCTCGACGCCAAGCGCATCGAGGTCACCGACACCGCGACCGGCAAGGACGTGACCGCGAAGTTCAACATCGCGGCGATCGACGGCGTCGCCTACGTGTACGCCAAGACCGCGGACACGAAGGTGCCGGCCACCGGCGAGACCATCAAGGGCGACCCCCAGCCCAAGAACCTCAAGGAATACGCCGAAAAGAAGGACCACGACCCGTTGAAGGAGCCGGCCATCGACCAGTCGATGCTGGGCACGAGCTACGAGGTGAGCCTGCCGATGACCGTCATCAAGGTCACCGACGGACATATCGTGAAGAACAAGGCCACGCAGGTCGTCAACGACACCCGCAAGGACACCAACGAGGTCGCCAACCCCCTCAAACCCGTCAACCCGTCCAAGGACGTGGTCGTGAAGGTGGACGGCGAATCCATCGACAAGCGGAGCGTGTACCTCAACGGCCTGTTCCTCTACCGCCTCGACAGCTCCGTGCTACCCGCGCACCGCGCCTACCAGAAGGTCACCGACTGGAGCATCACCGACCCGCTCGACACCGAGCATGACCAGTACACCGGCCAATGGGCCGTGTACGCCATGCGCGACCTGACCGAGCAGGGCAGGGTGATCGCCCGCAAGGGCGTGAAGATCGCCGGCAGCGGCTTCGACGCCAGTGTGTATGGCGGCGAACTGTTCACCCTTACGCAGGATGACAAGGGCGTGGTCACCGTTACCGCGACCCAGCGCATGCTCGACCTCGTCAGCGGCAACGACGAAAGCGAGCAGGCATGGACCGCGTTCATCCAGTGCAAGCGCGTCAAGACCGGCGAACACATCGCCAACCGGTTCGACGAAACCCTCAACGGCACCAAACGTCCATCCAACCAGGTCGAGACGCACACGCCCGACATGACCCCGAGCCTGAAGATCGAGAAATGGGACGAGGCCTCCGGCTGGCCGGCCGGCGACCGCGACCAGGTCAAGGACGCGCTGGCCATGCAGGGCGACACGCGCATCGTGTTCACCATCACCAACACCAGCAACACCGACCCCGACACCAAGCAGGGCGCATGGTACCGAACCAAGGACCTGAACCTCAAGGACCAGCTGGTCGCCGGCGACGGCCGGGTGACCGATCTCGAATATCCCGCCGATTGGGACAGCCGTGTCCTCAAGCCCGGCGAGAGCGTCGAGGTCAAGGGCATCCTCAAGGGCGTGACCGATCATCACACCGACCGCGCCACGGTCACCGGCACGCCGCTGGTCGAATGCGTCGTCTCCGACCCGGATCCGTTCGACGGCAAGGACGAGACGTCCGCACCCGATGACGCGGTCACGATCGACGGCAGGCTCGTCTGCCCCGACACCGAAGTGGTCAGCAACACCGACGACTGGAACGGCTACCGGACCGGGCTCGCCCATACCGGCGCCGCCATCCAGGGCGTGATCGCAGCGGCAATCACCCTGCTCGCCGTCGGCGTGGGACTGGTCGCCGCCCGCCGGTTCAGACACGGGAACAGTGCTGGCGGCCGTCACTCAGAATCGGCGCAGTCCAGCGATATCGCGGATACCGATGAGGATGTCGCCGAGACTACGGATGAGATTCCTTACGAATCGTCCGTGATCTGACCCGGACGTCGGACCTGCTTCCCGTCATGATAGTTCTTCCAGTCGGAGTATCTTACGATTGGAAGAACTATCATGTATTCATCAAATTATTACGGATTACAATTGATGTTTCTTTTGGCGCGACGAAAGAAGGAAACATTCTATTAGAATAGAGTCATTTTTTTGAAATAATGACCTTAATCTGGTACAATATTCTAATAGAGTATGTCAATCCCAAAGTTCATATGATATTTGACAAGAAACGCTTTTCTATGCCATATTGTCAAACTTCAATATCCCAAATGTATGATTATTTAATAACTTGTCGCGGAACCATCCCATATAGCTCTGTTTAGACCCCATCTAAATACTAGCAATCCTATACTCATACTAACTATGCTTGCAACTATAAGGTAAACCACATCAAGCATAAACATACTGGTATAGCCGGTTAATGCCCCCGGAGAGAACTCAATATCCGCGTGGTTGGCACATACCAACTAATCGATTGAAGCCACTGTGGAAGAATTTCGACCGGATAAAGTACTCCGGAAAATAATGTCGTAAAAGTTGTCAACAACCATGTCACCGGGTCGCCTTTCTTTGTAACCAAAAGAACTCCTCCACCCGCGAGCCCGAGGCCAACAAGTGTGAAGTAGCCGAGAATCATGACCAATATGAGTTGCCACGGGTTAACGTTGAAGGGGATAGAGAATGCAATCCCAAAAAAAGTGATCATTAAAAACGTGCCGATTACCAATTGAATAAATGAGCTAACCGCAGCATATGCAATCACTCGGCCAATAGAAAATGGTGTAGTCAAAACAGCTTCCAATGTACCTGTCCGCTGCTCAGAGGATATTAGTTGCGAGAAACTGGAGAGAGAAGAACTCATAAAACCAGTAAAAAGCGCTCCAGAGACCAGAAACGCCATCACGCTTCCACCATAATTCTGTAATGAAGGAAAACTGTTTCCCTGCTGGAGAAAAACAGCCAAGAAAGCAAACTGAACTATGCCAACAACCGCTGAAACAACACCTAGCATCAAGGAGAGCTTATAAGTTACGAGTTCAAGGAATTCTCTCCGCAAATACAGGTAGAGGCCGATTAAAAAAGAATGCATTTTATCTACTCCGGTCATCAATTACTTCGTTGACCTCGATCCCAATTCGTTCAAAGGATTGAAGCACTGATCCAAGAGACTTACCAACAGGTATATCAACCTCGACCTCGGACTGAGAAATCACACAAGACACTTCGGGAATTGATGCAATGGATTCAGGGTCAAGAGATCCGACTATTCTAAAACGCTTGCGGGCAGTAATGGAGTCTCGAGTCTCGAGATGAACACGTGTCGCATTCCCATTTTTAAGATATATTACATTTCCTGTGGAGGTAGCAAGGTCGGCCACGTTGTGGGTAGAGAATAGTATACTAGCTCCGTCGGCGCTCTTGTCCGTCATGGCTTGATAGACAAGCCTGCATGACTTGGCATCTAGGTTTGCCGTAGGTTCATCTAAGATATAGAGACTGGCTGGCGCAGCGAACGCTCGCGCAAGTCCTAGTCGCTTTCGTTGCCCTAGGGATAAGTGCATGAATGGAATATCCTGCAATCCAAGCAAATCGAATCTGTCCAGAGCCATGTCAATTGACGACATTGCAGTCCTGCCATAAATGCCACGAAGCGACAAGAAATAGCGGAGATTTTCGCGGGCTGACAAGCGATAATAAAATGATCTTTCGGAGTAGAGCGAGCTCGAGAGCCTTTGCAGTGCACTCCCTCTCTTCTGATAAAGATCCGAATCATCAATTAGGATTCGACCCAAGTGTGGGCGAAGTAGCCCCGATAGTGCTTTCAACAGTGTCGTTTTTCCTGTTCCATTACCGCCAAGGATTGGAAGAACTTGCCCTGAATCGATTTCAAGGTTCAAACTATGCAAGACTGGATTTCTCGATTTTCCATAGATCAGTGTCACATTTAATGCTCTAGCAATCATATTCCCTCCCAAAGTGTAGGAGAAACAAAAGGAAAGAAAGCCGGTAGATGCGCAATAGAGTCGGTGTATTCTAGTGCCACTCGGACAGCCAAGGTGCCCAAGTCGCCTTCGAGAAATCCACTGTCAATAGGATTCGCAACAGAACAATCGATCTCTTCAAGGAGCTGATCGCGAATAGGCCGACTATCCTTGTGGCTCAAGTAGGGGTGAAGCCCTAGGACTATTCCCGCTCGGCCATGGCATATAGAGTTATCAACAAGACCGATTACGCCAAGATCATGTACTTGACTGGTATTAACCTTCAGGGGAGCAATAGCGGCATTCAATAGAGATTCCGCAATTATTGGATCAACCGGTTTCAGCATTAGTGACAAAAAATAGAAGGGCATGTTGCCGTAACACCAGGCATACCGTCCATTACTAACGGTTTCAGTATAATCTGAGGAAGAGTATGGAAGTATGTAGTTTCTCGAGTGATTCGAAATATCAACAAGCTGCCTTATCGCAGCGAATGGTTCCATATTATTATCATGGTTCACATCCGAAAGAATGCAACTCATCAATACTCCCAAAATACCATGCGCGTAACCATAGTCGGTGGTCGTCTTCTGAGCCACGGAATCCTGTCCCGAAGTGGCTGATAAAGACCCGAAGGCGTGGAAATTCGAAGTTGCTAATAGTTCGCAAAATCTACTGCAAATCTGCCGAGAAATCAATCGCAGACCATCGGACCGGAATCGCATGCCATACAAAACCACGACAGAGAGTCCGGATATAACGTCGTAATATTCGGATGATATTGGCGCATTCACGTTTGATAAAAATGTCAATTGTTGTCTTGCCTGAAAGACGATCCTCGATTCAAGTTCTCTAATCGCGCCTTGATATCTGCTTCCTCCACGGGAAATCGACTGCAGACACCAAGCCAATAGTGTGGTCCCCCCGAACAGTCCAATTCCAATGTTTGGGGTATGTTTATATTCCAAAATCATGCTTGTCGCGTAGTTGTGAGCCTGAACATCATATCCAGCATCGGGAAATAATGCGTCAAGGACACTTAAATATAGAATTGCGGCAGGAGTCCCTCCGTTAATGTTAAAGCTTTTCGTACGATTAGCCTCTTGATACCGAATGGGGATGATATCTTCGAGATTACTTGCAATGAGGGTCACCTCCTGTTGAATGTCATTACGTGTCTTCATTCCTCACCTCCAAAATCTGCGGATCTTAGATGATTGAGAAGAGCCCGCCAGAATATGGCCTCGTCTTTACGATCAAGCCCAAGGCGATTTGCAGACATGTGTGCAATAGATTGCTTAACGTCTTGGGCTGAAGCATTACTTTGAAGCTGGCAGGATGAAAAACGCGCAAGAACCTCTTGCATTTCGTCGGTAAACACTTCGGGCATATCGTCGGAACTAAAAACACTTCGCAGAGCTCTGGCGGCTTTTCTAATAGAATGCCGATCTGCTTCAAACTCATGTTCATAGCTTTCTGCTACGGCAGATACGTAATGTCTGGTGAACCCCAGTTGCTGGATAAGGAAACGCATATAATTGCTTTTGGCTTTTTGTACCTGCTCGGGGGTATCCGATGATAAGCGGGTAAACATCTTAACCAGTTGGGTGCTCTCAAGACACCAGAACGATTCTAAATATTTAAAGCACTCGGGACCTCCATACCGTGAATACTCGGGAAGTCTAAGATTGAATTCGACATCTGTCGCGAGGCGTAGCGAGAGTACCGAATCGCAAAACACCCGAATGAACGTGTCGTCAAAGCTTCCTCGCACGCGGATACGTAAACTTGGGCGACCTTCCTCAGAGTAGCGAACAAAGTATGCTTCGAGACCAGCGTCATCAAGAACATCAAAGGCAGTTGCAAGAACCCTCTCCTGATTAGAGTCGTTGCATAGCACAACAAAGGTAAAAGCGGTTGAACTCTCTAGAACGGACCGTTTTGACAAGTCTAGATTGAGACCGACGGGCGGAATCTGAGCGACAGGCAGAGTCGCCGTCTCCGCCCAATCAGTCGAAGAAACCGAAATGACAATTTCCGTAGCAAACCTAGCTTTATCGTCTGACTCAGACTTCGTAACACCTAAATCTTCTGGTTCGACGCCTCTCTCTATCCAGATATCCTCATCAGAGTTTTCGATGACGTGCTTTAGGAGTCGAAGATGGTCGAAAGCTGAAGTATCAAGCAGAATCTTGTTGTCTGACGCACCAGCATAGATATATCGTGGAACTTTTCGATCAGCCAAAACTCGTTTCAAATCATCAAGCGTCCCAATTCCCCTATTAGTCAACTTCCATTTCTCTCGTGATAGTATTGTGACTCCTAGGCGGATCTCCGGTAAGTGATTAGCGTGATTTTCATAACCCAACCAGCTCCAATATGGTGTGGCTTGATTCATTTGAGAGATTTGCACCAATGATCTACCTATTCCCGATAGCAAGTCTTGATTTACCAAGCCAGGAAGGTGGATATTTGCAACTTTTTGATGCCTTTCATCGAAGCAGTACATCTTGCCGGAACTCTCGAAAACTGAGATGTCTGACAAACCAACGATTGAAACAGCTTGCTCGGCATGAGGCAAAAATCCCAAGGATAGAGCATTCCCGGATACAGAAGAATTTCCACTTAGAAAATCCGGCCTCGGGGAATTATAACGATATAGGAGTGGTAATCTCTCGGTGCGCTCAAGGCCAGATGCTCGGGTGACAATTTCACGATGATTGTTCTTCATCTCGGCAGAGAGCTCAGCAAACCTAGCCATGGCACGTCCTGCTAAAGGGATTGTTCCAATATCGTCGAACACAAAGTTGGTCGAAGCCTCGCATGTTTGGGAATTTACTTTTTCGACTTTCAGTATGACGTCATAGGATGAAGCAAATTCCACTGCCGGCCATTCTCTTAATATGCGAGAAGCATAACGGCTTAAATCGATACTTGACTTATCTGAATTTGTAAATATAACCTCAGATAGAAATTTGTTGGTCAAATCAAATCGAGCTTTACCTTGCCCTGCAGGCTGAAGGTCTTCCGATTCAAGAGGCGGAAGCAGACCAATGCCATCATAGTTATCGATAACTTGGTTGGCGGGAAAACGGAAGTTACCATATCTAGAAATATAGCGTTCCGTAAAGGATTCAATATTCCTATTTTGAGTTGAAAATGAGAACAGTCTTCCCATCAACTCAATTGCCAATCCTGTATCGTCGATGAGATTACTTGGAAACGTGCCACTGAATCGTGCCAGCGAAAATAGCTGTACGGTTGAGGTAACATCTGACGATGCTAGATCCTCCTTCCAATCCCTCATTTGATAGGAGATTGGTGCGGCAAGGAGTATGCCGGAATCGATAAGGCCATCGATAAAAGCACTTAGGCCCTCAGAGGTTCCGAATTTGGTTGCGAGTGTTGAGCTAAGTTGTTCAAGACCAATTAGGCGACCTTCTGTTACTTGTTTTACAGCTTGTACGGCTTCGCTGTAACGAACAGAAATCGTCTCTTGGCTCTTTGATGGTGATGGAATGTAAAGCCGTTCACCAAGAAGATAAGCGGATGGGTTAAATGTGAAGGTCTTTTCAATGTCATCAATCCCTACGGCTATCCGCTCGAGAATACGTCGCTGTCCTACTTCTAACTCAAGACCATCGGGATTTGATACAACATTCTCAAGCACTCCAACGGTTGCAAAAGTCGAAAAAGGAGTCGCTCTAGTTGTAAGGCGCGATAAGTATTTTAGCGCGCTTCGAGCTACCTTCAAAACCTTTGTTCGCTCAGTCTTCGAATCTTCTGCAAGATTTTTTGTGACAGCAGCGTAAAATGATGGAGCAGAGTTTTCTAGAACTGCACGAATACCGGGTTCGGATATGACGGTGTCCGCGAACACCGATAACGCGGAACTGCCTTTCTTAGGAAACTTGTCGACGGGGAAGCGCTGCAATCCTCACGTATGGAGATCCGAGCAGAGTATATCTAGACACGTTTCACCGCCTTAAGCAGCAGCCATGCACTTGCCATGGCAACAACTACACCGACCGGAATCACATAACCGGCAAATCGCGCCCCGCTTAGCATCCATGTGGTCGGTATAACGGCATGCAGAATCGGCGAGCCCTCGAACATGCCGGAGCTGACCGGAAGGCCGGCGACGATGAAGAAGCCGACAATGCTCCAAGCGACAACAGGACTGGCCCAGAGTCGCAGGACGAAGCATGCAAGGGAAAGAACGACAGCGGTGAACGCAAACATCAAAGCGACATGCAACGAGAGCGGTCTCTTATTGACGATAAATCCGACGGCAAATCCGTACAGCAGAGTCAGGCAGATGCTGACCGCGACACCAAGCAATAGTGACTTCAAGGTAAAGCGAAGCAGGAGCCGATCGTGGATGCTGAAGGAACGATATGAGCGGGGCACCCTCGCATGGGAGAAAACAAGGCCGGCCGTGGTTATGGGAAGTGCCATCACCATCGCCGACTGCGCCACCGCGCCCATGCTCCCGTAACGCAAAAAGAACAGCGGAAGCAGCAGCACGGCCACAAAGGCGAGCATCGACCAACGGATCAATGCCACGCGCTCAATACGCAATAGGGACTTCATTTCCTGTCCACTCCTTCGCGACGGAACCAGCTCAACAAAACATAGACAACCAGGAGCACCACAATCGGGACGACCACCACCACAGGGCCGACAGACGATCGGCTCGCCGTTTCCGCCGGCGACATCACGGTGCCGTTCAGATTCAACCCGACGACCCGTAGGGCGTTCGCGACGTAGGGCGTCGCATAGTCGGACAAGTCGCCCGGCAGAAGAACCCATACATAGCAAAGGATGGCCGAGACGATCCCGGCGACTTCGGGATTGACGGCAATCTCGACGATCGAATAGATCAGGGCAGTCAAAAGGCTTTGCAGCACGACGAAGCACAGGACGACGGCCAGATTCGGATGCATCCCGGTACCCATCAGAACCATGATGACGTCGAAGCATAATACGCTCAGCAGGTTCACAGCGGCCAGAATCAAAGCCCGGAATATGGTTCTGAGCGAGCACGGCTTCCATGCGGAATACACGTGGCGGGGCAAACCTCCATAGTGCGCCTTCGCAACCCTGGCATCGCACACAAAGAGCAGCGCAAGACAAATCACCGGCTGGGTGCCGGTGAAGAAGAAGCTGTATCCTCCAGCTATCGGGGTTCCGTTCGCCGCGCCTGAAATCCACGAACCCAGCAGAAGGGACGCCACGGCTCCGAACACCGCGGCGAGAAAATACCATACGTTCCAGTAATAGGCGACCAACGCGCGAACAGGAGAAACGGCACTCACCTTTACCTCCCCTGATACAGGTCCGCGAGGTTTACCCCGGTCAGATCCGTGAATTGCGCGGCCCGGCCATGTCGAATCACGATGCATTCATCCGGGACTCCCTGAATCTCATGAAGCAGATGCGTGGAGATGACGACGCAGTTCCCCCTGTCCCGATAGGCGCGAAGCGTTTCGGACAAGGAGGCTATGCCATCGGGATCCAATCCGTTCTGCGGCTCATCGAGGAACAGAAACCTCGGATGCGGCACAAGGGCGAGACACAGCTCCAGACGCTCCTTCATACCCGTCGAATAGTCCTTCGCCTTCCGTCCATGCGCCGCGTGGTTGATGCCCACATTGTTCAACGCCGTCTCCGGGTCCACGTCCAGACCCCAGAACGCTGAGACCACCTCGACGTTCTCCCTACCAGACAGGTAGGGAAAGAAACTGGGATGGTCTATCGCCGCGGACATCTCGTTGATGTTCGTCCCGGTGTATGTGACCTCCCCGCTCACGGGCCTGATCCGCCCGAGCAGCGTCTTCATCAACGTGGTCTTACCCGCGCCGTTCGCCCCGAGCAGACAGACGATCCTACCCGTATTCAACCGCAAGTTGATGTCACTGACAATCGGGGAATTCTTGTACCCAATCGAGAGATTGGTCGCCGATATACCTGGCATGATCCACCTTCCAAAAAGGCGTTCCTAGAGACAAGGCTTGCCTCTAGGAACGCACGATGCTACGACGACGTTGCTAATGCTTGCTTCCACCGGTGAAGCTACAACCATTGGTACATTGGGAAGTGAAGCAGGCAAGGCCGCCGGTCGGGCAGCCAGGGGTGCACATGAACTTCGAGGTAATCCGAGGACGAGCGTCCCCCTCAGTTTCCTCAACATGGGTATCAAGGTCAAAAGTGGCCATGACTTCTCCAATCTTTCGAATCTGAACGTAATGGACAGTAAGCAGTTGCCCGCAATGCGAATAACTAATTACTGTAAATAATAGCGCAGTTACGATTCGAACGACTTGAGTGGTGGGTGGGTTGTCATCTATAGATGACAACCCACCCAAGGTCTTTTTGTTTGTAGTTGGATTTCTTACTGCTTGTCGGTTTCCTCGGAGGCGAGGCGCGCTTCGAGTTGCTCGACGATGCGGTCGTGCATGTTCTCGTCGATCTTGACGGTCAGGAGGAAGACGACGAGGCTGGCGACGATGCCGGCGAGCGGCAGGTAGTAGGCGCAGGTCTTGAACGTGCGGATGTTCGCGGCGGTCATGTCGGCGGCGGTGGCGTTGCCGACCATTCCGGCGGCGACGACCACGAAGCCCACGATGCCGTTGGACAGGGCGCCGGCGATCTTGTCGAGCATCGGGCGCACGGAGAGGGTGACGGCCTCGTTGCGCTTGCCGGTCTTGAGCTGGCCGTATTCGATGGAGTCGGTCATGCTCAGGATGGCGGTCATCTGGATGGTCTGCGCAGGCAGGTAGAAGAGGACGAGCGCGACGATGACGACGGGCAGGTTCATGGGCGCGACGATGAACAGCGTGTAGCCGGCGATCATGAGCGCCATGCCGGCGGTGTACAGCCAGCGGCGCGGAATGCGGCGGTTGAGCACCGGGTAGAGGGGCGTGGTGACCAGTCCGGTGATGACCGGGATGACGCCGGCGATGGAGAAGCTGTCCGGGGCGCCGAGCACGTATTTGAACTGGTAGAAGAGCACGCCGGTGGTGGCGACGTTGGCCACGGAGTACAGCAGGTAGCTCAGGGCGACCCACAGGAGCTGGTCGTTCCGGGCGATGGCCTTGAGCGTGGCCATGACATCCTCCCCGCAAACTTTCGTAAAGGGTTTTACTACAGCATAACCCGGGAAGGCGGTGTTAGCGGCATTGGCGGCGTGGAAGTTTACCCATGACTGGTAGACTGCACATGTCCCGGCAACAGGGGCAATGCATAAGTGGTGGGCATGCCATAAAGGTATGCCCACCATCCGTAACTTAGGTGCAGGAATACAGTATTCCATAATCGAGGCTCTTGTCACACATGCGTTGTTCATCGAGAAGAATACGGCAGAAAGAGAATACTGTCAGCGCTTTTGCTTGAAGGGATATGGACAGGCGTGATGACGCTATCTCCTGTTTTGGTATCTATTGCGAGAATGCTTCCGATGGTTTTGATTCCCTTCGCCTCTGACATAGTTTTATCCCTTACAAGAATAAGAGCTTTATCTCGAGAAGCAATAGCTTGTGCGACATATTGAGTGTCCTTTATGACTGGAATATCAAGACATTCAGAATGATCGATATCGTATGAGCCATCAGAAATTTGGCATGCTTGGGTAGAACTAATAATCCACGGCCTTTCTCCTACAGAAAGAAGAGATTGAAAGTTTGATTCCACTCGCATACTTGCTACTCTGCCTAAGGTATTGGCATCAAATACATCTATCTGTTTCGGTGATCCATTAAGATCGGTTCCAACGGCTAGAAGTCGGCCATTCCACAGGACTGTTTGATTATAAAGTAAATTGTCATCTGTGACATTCTCGTCAATATTCTTTGTCGAGAAGTTATATCTGATTATTTTACCCTGATATCGGTTAGAACTCAGCGTAAGTTCGTGACCGACGATAAACATATCCTCATCTGTGGAGACTTGATCTTCAGTATAAATTTTAAGTACACGCTTCTCCAAAACTTTGCCATGAGAATCTTCGACGACCAATAAATTGAGATAGGAATCATGCTCAGGAGAGTCGTTGCCATTCATTACTGCAGCAATTCCTCCGTTATGAGGTTCAATGGACATAACTCCGGAGTAATTGGAATCCGAAAGAAGATGAACAAGTTTTGATTCGCTGTTTTTCCCTACAATCAAATGTGTATTATGACGATGTCCCCCCGCAACGAACACGCCATCTTCATATGAGTACTTAAACGCATCTTGCAAGTCATCTAGGGGCTTGCTGCCAATAATCCCCCCTTGTTTATCAATTGTAATCATTCCGCCTTTATTCGACGAGAACATATCCGAGTGAATAATTTCATAAGCCGCAGGAAGATTGGACTTCTCATACTGCCCGTCAAATAGAAAACGCAGTAGCAAGCATATAGCTAGAAGCGCCAGAATCAGAAGGATTGTCGTCACTGCCAGTACGGCATGTTTTCCGTTTCTCATTTTCTCACCTCATCGTATATAGTGACTCCTGCTCTCATATAGGAAATGAGGGCAGGAGTATTCTAAGTTACACTCTTCTTACCACGTAGGTATTCGAAGAATTTACAAGGTCTGCAGGCGCTATGACACCGTTAGGGACAGAACCCGTTTCCGTGTTAATTCCGGCATTGAGCCAGGCTCTCCATACCAGCTGACTGCAATAGAACTTGTCGGTTCTGTTTTTGTCGAAGAAATTCCAGTTATAGCCTTTTCCAACTTGACTGGCTGCATATCCTGCCGCACTGGAAAACTGAGCAGAGGATGCGCCGTAGGGTCGCACTAGAAAGGCACCACTTTTAGAGCCCCAGTTGTTGCTATACTTTTGGACGCCGTCCTTGTTGATCGGGCTCCAGTTTTGGGCGTAGGATTCGATGGTCGTCGAGCTGGACGATGAGACTATTGCGGCATGCCCGGTAAACGCCACGCTGCCGGAATCTATAAGAGTGCTTACTAGGATGTCTCCATACGTTCCAAGACTGTTAGCAAGCAGAACTGGCTCCCCAGCTTTTGCATCGTGTTGTGCAGCTTCTTGACCTTCAGCAAGAAGCTGTGGTAGGTTGCGATTGATTTCAGCAATCGTTTCCTGATCTTCCTGATACGCTTTCGCATATCGAGAATCGGTAGGAATATCGGGATGTGGAGAAGTGTTGGCAGCGAATGCGATTCCCGGAGTCGCAATAAAAATTGACAAGCTCAGAAATACGGCGAGTGTCGCTTTGAGGGTTTTCATAGCTAGTCCTTGGTGTTCATTAGGAAATGACGATAGATAGGACCACCCGCTTCGACGCGGGATATAGTACGGAAAGAAGCACCTTCCACAAACGTACATCCTCAGTATTGCAGTTCTCAGGTTGAGCGGTTCCTGTTCCCGCTCAGTTGTCATCTTTAGATGACAGCCTGTCTGCTGTCTCTGCAGTGATCGACATGGTTGTCCGCCGCTATTCCGCCGGTTTTCCCTGACGATGGGTGTCAACGGAGGCCGTTGCCTGTCGGGCTCCTTGAGTGTCGTCAGAGGAGGCCGTCGTGGATTTGTTGAATCAGGTGCTTCAGTTGTTCGTCAGGTTCGCCACCATCGGCGGCGGCCTGTGGCTGGTGTGGGGCGCCGTTACCTTCGGCGGCGGCCTGAAGGATCATAACGGGCCGCAGACGCAGTCTGGGCTGTGGCAGATCGTGGGCGGAGGCATGATCATCGCGGCCGCGCAGATTTTCAATGCGGTGGCTCTGGGCTGAGCTGATTCGGGGCCTGCCGTGGAGGACTTCATCGTAGCCATGCTCAACATGATCGGCGGCGGAGGTGCCGGTTCGATTACGGCCGGTCTGTTGTCCCAGGCGCCGGAGACATGGAATCCTGCTCTTTACCAGTTGGCGGTGAACGTGCATGGAGTCGCCGTCAAGCCTCTGACGTCGGTGGTGCTCGCGGTCATGTTCACGTTGGAGCTGGCGCGCAACTCGACGCGCATTGAAGCGGATCGCGATCTGGGCGTGAAGATCGTGGCCGGCACCATGTTCAAGATCGCGCTGGTGTTCATCGCCGTGCAGAACGCCGGTTTGTTCATTCGGATGTTCAATCAGGTCACGCAGTTCCTCATGCAGGGCGTGTCCTCGCAGATGTCGTATGAGGCGACGGGCGACGGCGGTCAGTTGGGCGATCTGATGCGCGACCAGATTCGCGATGCCGGGGTGATGGGGCAGGCGGCGTTGTTCTTTCTGCTGGTGATCCCGTGGCTGTTGTCCCAGTTGGCGTCGGTGGTGTTCACGGTGGTGCTGTATGTGCGGTTCATCGAGTTGTATGCGTTGACGGCGTTTCAGTCGTTGCCGTTCGCGTTTCTGGTGCATGAGGACACCAAGCCGATCGGCGTGGGTTTCTTCAAGTCGTATGCGCGCACGTCGGTGAATGCGGTGTGCGTGTTCATCTGTCTGGTGTTCTATCAGCGAATCGTGGTCGATGCCGTGAAGATCCCGGATTCCGCGGACAAGGGCATGGTGGCGTGGGTGACGGGCAACTTCGGCAATCTCATGATGGCGGGCATCCTGCTGTTCTTCGTGATCGCGGTGAGTCAGCGTGTCAGCCGGGCCATAGCCGGTGGCGAATAGCCGCCTACCACAACCGGGCCCAATCGGAAAGGATTCTTCTCATGTTGCAGATGCGTGTATATAAGGAGATCGCCAATGTCGAGGCGAAGGTGATGTGGGGTCTGAGCTGGCGCCAACTGGCGGCCACCGCGTGCATGCTCGTTCTGGGCGGAGGCGAGGCTGCGTTGTTCTGGTCGTTGGGACTGTCCGATCTGGGATCGTATCTGCTGTTTGCAGTGTGCCTGCCGTTCGCGCTATGGGGCTGGTGGCGTCCGAAGGGGCTGAAGCCTGAACGGTATCTGGGATACATGCTGCGCCAGCGTTTCGGTCCGAGGGTCTACCTGCTTGAGTCCTATGTTCCCGCGAGGTTTCCCGGCAAACCGTCGTTGAAGGAGAAGACCCGTAGACGAATCGGAGGAAGGAAGGCACGTCGTCATGTCTGACATCAGCGGCAGCAAGGCGGTCAAAGGCAACGGCAAGCGACATGGAAAAGCCGGGAACAGGCGCTCCGGGAATCGTCGCATGCCTCGTTCGTCGAAGGAGCTGCTTGGCTATGATTCGATGCTGTCCAATGGCATCGCGTTCCTTGGCGGCGACCGGTGGAGCGTGTCGCTGCGAATCAGCGACATCAATTATCAGGTCGCGACCCAGGATCAGCAGCTGGACGTCGTGGACCGGTGGGGTCGTTTCCTGAATTCGGTCGGCGAGAACATGGGTGTCCAGATCACGGTCGCCACGCGCATGCTGGATCCCGAGGAGGTGACGCGCAGCATCGCCATGCCTCTTCGGGACGATGCGTTGGATGGGTTGCGTGGGGACTTCAACCGCAATGTGCGTCGGCGTCTCGCCGGCCGTTCGCAGGGCGCGGTGACGGACAAGTATCTGACGTTGACGTTGCGTGAGCGGGACGGGGAACGTGCGGTCATGCTGCTGAACCGTGCCGCGTTGCGTGCCACGGCGCAACTGCGGTCGGTGGGCGGCTGCGTCGGCGTCCGTTTGAACCGTCAGTCGCGTCTGGCGGTGCTGCACGGGATGCTGCGGCACGGTGTCCGGTTCTCGTTCACCGAGGATGGTTTCCTGAAATCGCATGGCATGTCCACGAAGGATTACGTAGCCCCGTTCGCCGTGGACGTGTCGGATCGCCGTCGGCTCCGGTTGAGCTCGGGCACCACGGAAGTATGGCATCAGTGTCTTTTGGTGCGTGATTTCCCGGATTATCTGAGCGATCAGCTGGTGTCGTCCATCACGGACATCAAGGCGGATATCACGGTCGGCATTCATCTGTCCCCTCGGGGCAAGGCCGAGGGGTTGAAGCTCGTGAACCGGACGATCGCCGAGATGGATATGCAGGCCATCGACGAGCGGCGCAAGAATCGCAAACAGCATCTGCCCGAGGACATGCTGCCTCATGATCTTCAGGAATCCATGGCCCAGGCGGGCGAGCTGCGCGATGATCTGGAGCATAACGGCGACCGTCTGGTGGATTCCCTCATGATCGTGGACGTGTCGGCGGACAGTCGTGAGCAACTGGACCAGACGGTTCGTGACGTGACGGCCGCAATCGATGGACAGTCATGTGCTGCCGAGACCTTGGCCTACATGCAGGTGGAGGGACTGAACGCCGTGCTGCCATTGGGTAATCCTTTGCCGCCGATGCGTCGCACGCTGACCACGTCGAGCGCGGCGATTTTGGTGCCGTTCACGTCGCAGGAGCTGTTCGAGCCGGGCGGGGTGTTCCATGGGGCGAACGCCCGCACTGGCAACCCTGTGGTTATCGACCGCACGCAAGGCATGAACGGCAACGGATTCGTTTTGGGTACGACAGGTTCGGGCAAGAGTCAGGCGGCGAAGAACGAGATCACCCAGATCTATCTGACCCGTCCGGACGATGATCTGATCGTCATCGACCCGGAACGCGAGTTCACGCCGTTGTGCACTGGTCTTGGCGGCGATCGAGTCGAGATCGGGGAATCGTCGCGCGCGCATATCAATGCGTTGGATATCGAGTATGAGGATGACTCCGAAGGTGATCCGATACGGTCGAAATGCGCGAGCGTGCTGAACATGCTCGGCGTGCTGATCGGCGGACAGGACGGCATCGACCGCATGCAGCGCAGTCTGATCGACCGTACGGTCATCGGCATGTATCGCGAGGTGCGGGAGCATCCAGAACTGGGCATGCCCACGCTCGTCACCCTGCATGATCATCTCGCGGCTTTGAATGAGCCAGGTGCCCGTGATGCGGCACGAGCATTGGAAATCTACGCGACCGGCAGTCTGAACGCCTTCGCCCATGCCACTGATGTGAACACGTCCAGCCGGTTCCTAGTCTATGACGTTTCCGGTCTGGGAGCGGAGCTGCGCACGTTCGGCATGCTCGTCGTTCTGGATCAGATATGGAACCGGGTCGTCAGGAATCGTCGTCTCGGACGGCGCACCTGGCTGTGGGTGGACGAGTTCCATCTGCTGTTCTCGAACCGGTATGCAGCCGAATACTTCCTGCGTCTGTACAAGCGCGCCCGTAAATGGGGCTTGTGCCCCACCGGCATCACGCAGAACATCGAGGAGCTGCTGGCCAACCAGGATGCGCGTCTGATGCTCGCGAACAGCGACTTCCTGTTGCTGCTGAACCAGACAGCCACGGATGCCGACGCCTTGTGCGAACTGCTGAAGCTGTCCGATGAGCAGCGGGCGTTCTTCACCGGGGTGCAGCCCGGTCAAGGCATGGCCAAGAGCGGCACTGCGTTCATACCGTTCGATGGGCGTATCGATGCCGATAGTCTGCTTTATCGGTTGTATACCACGAAATTCGAGGATCGGAAGCCCGAATGAGACCCGTCACCTCCGACTCATTCCGCGCCACACGCAATCTCGTTCGGTCGAATGGCACTATTCATGGCTTGAAAGTCCGTCATGTCAATGGACTCTCCCATGGGCCAACGCTGGCCGGGCTGAAACAGCCACGAACCGCCATCAGGAACAGTCAATCCGAGGTATCGCGCCCGGTCGGCACAACAACCGTCAGCGTTTTGGAACGTGGTGTGAAGGCGACACGGTCCGTGCTTGAATCGCAATCGGCACAGATGGAGACCAGCGAGGACGACGATCTGTTGTCGCCAGTGGTTCCCGCAAGCCGGATACGCGACGGCGTGACCGGCATTATTCGCACAAGACATGCCGCAAGAGGTTCAACGGCGCGTGCCACGGCGGGAAGAACGGCTTCGGTTCGTGCCAAACGTACGAGGCGTTCCGGCAAGACCATGCGATCGGGTGTTCAGGGGGCCGAATCCGTTGCCAGAGCTTCGACGCAGGTTGCACGACAAGTCACGCAGACGGTTTCTCGGACTATGGCGGCGGTGAAGGCCGGTGTCGCGGCATCGGCATCGGCTGCGGTCAGCGTTCCATTTCTATTGGGCGCGGCGGCGGTGCTGATGGTCTTCAGTCTGCTGCTGTGGTTCATACCCACCGTTGCCGTCGGAGATGACGGAGGTTGCGAGGCCAGCGTGATCGAGGTCCCGGACGAGGCGAAGCCATGGGTAAGCGAGGCGGCCCGATCGAGCGGATTGAGCGCTGATTTCATCGCGGCGATCATGAAGCAGGAATCCGGTTTTCGATCGGATGCGTATGCCGACGACAGCAATGGCGGAACATGGGGATTGTTGCAGATGAACAGGAGCGTATGGCGCGGCGTGCATCCCGACGGCGCCGACCGGACGCCACCTGAAGGTATTACCGACCCCATGGTCCATGCCCATTACGGCGGCATGTACCTGAAAAACCGTCTGGAAGGCGTCAAACAACTCAAAGCCGCGCATCCGGGCATGCCGTTCGCCGAGCTTGACGACCTGACGGCTTTGGTCATCGCCCATAACGCCGGCGAAGGCAATCTCATGAGATACCCGGATATTCCCAACACCACCAAACGGTATCTCGACAACGTGAAGCCGGCAATCGATGTGGGAGTCGGCTGCTCGGCCACGGCAGGACGAACCATCGGCAAGCTCACGCCGCCGTTGGTCATGCAGCCCGGCACGCTAAACGTGGATGTGGCGGCGACCGGCACGCCCGTAGGCAAGATCACCACCTATGCAACCGGTCAATGCACATGGTGGGCGGCCGCTCGCCGATTGCAGATCGGCAAACCTGTGGACGGTTACATGGGCGACGGCTGGATGTGGGCGTCAAGCGCCAGAAAATTCGGATACCCGACGGGCGGTGGCATACAGCTCGGCGACGTGGCGAGCTTCGCCAAAGGCTATCTCGGCGCAAGTGCCGATTACGGACACGTCGCCATCGTCGAGGAAATCAAGGACGACGGCAGCATCGTCGTCAGCGAATCCGGCGGTGGCCTCCCATACGCATGGCTCAGGACCCTCACCAAGGAACAGGCCAACAATCCCAGCATCACTTACATCCACTAAACCAAAGAAGAATCCCATGCCCCGTATCAATCCCAAACTTGACCCATACGAGCTTGCCGATTTGATGAGCGATTCCAACAACTGGTATCTCCTCACACAAATCCACGAGCATCCCAATACATGGCCGGAACTCGACCAGTGGGCTGCACATGCCATCGCACACCCCGAAACCGCTGGGGCCCCACCGGAACCGCTGCCAGACAGAAAACCCAAACATCGGCTGCTGCCCATCACACCCATCATCGACGATGAACCGCCTCGCGATACGCGGAACAACAGCACTCCCGTATCCAAGCCTGACAAACGGACGGGAACGACGATAGACACACCAATGGGGGTTGGGGAACATGTCGAGGATGATGCGTCCTTGGCGGAATTATCGGCTGACAATGTGGATGAGGTGGCCGTCCATCGGCATATCCCTTTTGCCCGCATCGCCGGCATCATGCTCGTTCTGGTCATCGCAGCAGGATCAGCCGCAGGCCTTGTCATGGCGAAGAAGAACCACGACCATCAGGAGGCGCTCACGTCATGCAATCAAGCAATCAAGCAAACCAGCACAGTGCGGATTGAATGGAACAAAGCATTGAAACAGGCGGAACCATATGCGAAGCTCCAGGATAAAGACGTGCGGAATCCCAAATCTTTGGAACTGCTTGGCAAAATCACGCAATATCAACCATCGGTCTCAACAGAAAATTGCGATCCGAGTCTGACAGCAGACCGTCTCGATCGCACTCGTGCAGAAATAGGGAGAGCGAATAACCAGCTCAGAACCCAGATCAGGAACCTGCATGACACGGTTGACACGGTCAAGGCATCACAGGAACAACAACGGATCGACAACGCACAGAACGTACTGAGCCAAACCATTGAAGACGCCGATAGGCTCTACAAAGAATCTGAGAACAAGGTCAGGGACGACAACACCCGTGCACGGCTCAGTGAGCAGATCACCCGTGCACGACTCATGACGCATGACCATCAGAGTCTTGATGTCTATAACGGAACCATCCAAGACCTCAACGAAGTCATGCAAATCGTCCGGAATTCCATGACGGCTGTAGAGAACGAGGAAATATCTGATGCGGGTCGTTCGGATGGTTCCACGCAGTCAGGATCGGATTCCCAATCATCGAACCGACGACCCGCATCATCATCGGAAGGTTTATCCTCGCCAGCCACGCAAGGCAATCCCACCTGGGATGTACCCAGGCAGCCGGTAATCCCTTCATTCCCCGACCGGCTAGGATAATGTCACCTGCAGGAATGATCAGGAGACGGCGCTGCGGTATTCGTCGAGTTTTCGGGCCAGTCGGTCTCGACGATGTCGAACATATCAGGGAGCCTGCGGTTGAATTCGACCAATCTGTCGTTGGCAGTCACGGCCGGGCTGGTCAACTTGACCGGATTAAAGCGACTCTAAAGAATAAAAAGACGAGGGCTATCCCACAGAATTGCATGGAATAGCCCTTATCCCATCAATTGCGACGATTGTACTCATTAAGAACACTGTTCGCGTATTCAAGATGAGATTCCGTCTGTTGCTTCATGAGCTCATCGCTCGCTATGATATCATTCTTCTCTTTTAGTAATTTCCATGCGAATATACTGTATTTATGAGACGGATCTGCATATTCCGGAAGTTCAGGTCTTTCAAATTCAGTTAATCCAAATTTTTGCGCATTCGCTTTTTCGGTCTCTGCTGAGACTAAAGTCGCTAAATTCCAGAAAACTTGGTCTTCTTCCCACTGAGAATATGCCGCGGACACCTGAAACATCAGTACGCCCGTCATGCAGACATATATCAGGGCAATGACTGATATAACCTGAAAATACCTTTTACTCTTCATACCCGCCAGAGCCCATTTTCTCAGTCATAACGATATTGAAGCCCATACCAGGTCATATTATTTTTCCTTGTTCATGGGCATGCTGCAACGACTCCGTCAACGTGATTTGATGACGATTCTCCGTCTTCTGATCTATGACTGGATTGGCTTTGCCGTTTTTTACGACGACACCCACGACGAACATAGCGTGATCGATTTCATTATTTGAGGTCCAATCGACATACAATATGCTGCCTTGCCATGCTTTCCAAACATTATCCAAACTGTCATAACTATGCGAATAATGCTTCATGTACGAATAATTGCTATCCGGGCCTATAGGAACTTTTGTGGTGCTTATAACCGTGGCCCGGCCTTGTGGGAGCAGGCGTGTCGGCCTGTCATTTTTGTCGCGTGGAAAATGATGCGCCCCCGGTGGTGGGCTGGATGGCGTGAGAACACCATCCAGCAAAGCGAAGAGATGCCCCGTGTGCGGGCGTGCGATGAAGAAGAACGGGCGGACCGGCAAGGGCGTCCAGCGGTGGAAATGCCCGGCCTGCCGGTTGAGCTCGACGATGCCGCAGCGGCGGCGCAGGCGGGAGCGGACGCTGGAGGAGTTCCTTTCCTGGCTGCTGGGGCCGTCATCCCAAAGGGCGGCGGACTCCGCGGGCGACGCCCGCGCCCTGCGCAAACGAATCGCATGGTGCTGGCGCATCCGCCCGCGCATCGCCCCGCCGGACGCCAGGCGCCACACGGTCATGGCGGACGGCACGTACATGGGCCACGGCTGGTGCCTGATCATCGCCATCGACGGGCAAACCGGCGAGGTGCTGGACTGGCAGTGGTGCGCGCACGAGTCCAAGGCCGCATACCTGGCCCTGTTCTCCCGGCTTCCCGCGCCGGACGTGCTCATCACCGACGGGCTGCGCGGCGCGGAGGCGGCGTGCACGCAGGCGTGGCCGGGAACGAGGATCCAGCGCTGCCTGGTGCACGTGCAGCGCAACACGAGGACGGACCTGACGTCCAGGCCCAGGCTCCAGGCCGGCCGCGAGCTGAAGAGGCTGTCCGACAGGCTCACCTCGGTCGAGACGGCCGGGCAGGCCGTCAGGTGGGGCGAGGCCCTCAACGCATGGCACGAACGGTGGAAGGACTTCATCGCCGAACGCACCTACGCGCGCGACGACCCGTCCAACCCCAAGGCGTCGAGGCACCGGTGGCGGTGGACGCACGAGGAGCTGCGGCGCTGCTACCGGCGGCTGGAGAGGCTGTTCCGCGAGGGCAGGCTGTTCGCCTATCTCGAGCCGGAACTGCTGAAGGGCGGTCCGGTGGCGCGCACCACGAACCGGCTGGAGGGCGGCGTCAACTCGGTCGTCAAGGACGTATTGCGCAACCATCGCGGGCTGCCCGAGGAGCACATGCGCCGCGCGTGCGAATGGGTATGCTACATGAAGACCGCGCACCCACGACCGGAGTCATTCATCCCCGACGCCCTGCGGAAGGGCGAAAAGGCAACGACGCCCGAACCGGACGACAGCGTCGCGCCCGCATACGGGACCGGCATCGACTGGAACGAATTCCACACCACCACGCGATACCCCAACACCACCGACTGACAACGAAAACCAGTCTAAAGCACCACAAAAGTTCCTATAGGCCGCTATCGCATTCATCCAAGCGCGTGTTGTCAGCTTATCCGGCATTACAGTAGAGTAATTCCATAACCGCGTTAGCGTCATTCCTCCTTGGTGAAGAGCCTGCGAGACAAAATTTGTACAGTTAGGGCCAAAAGACGGATACGCAGGATTCATTTTATCTTTATTTTCAGGACTCGTCCATTTATCGGCATAATTCATCGCCTTAATATAATTTACTCCGACGGAGTTGTCCCCGAAGGCATATGTCTGAGCCTTGTTGAGTGCTTCACTTTCCAATGCGCCATTTTCATCCAAAGAAGCAGGTGTTTTGTCTTCGGTCGGCAATTCATCCGATGCGTCGGCATATTCCGGTGAATCTTGTTCATCAATCACTTTGTCGCTAATAATTGAATACCCTCGCTGCCTTCCCACATGGGCAAGCTCCATGACATGCGTAGAAGTCCAACTCTGGTCAAGATGATCCGTTCGCTTACCATTAACATAAATAACAGTATCCGAGTCTGCGTCCAGACTCACGTTCACGGTCATATCTGCATCAATCAGATACTCTCCGTCATTTGATGATTGAATGCTTCTAATTGTCGGTACGACTTCAACATTCTTGCTGATAAGACCCTCTTTGGCTTGTTCCTCCGCGGTAAGTGGGATATTCAGTTTGGACCTCGTACGCGGCGAATGATACTCGGCTAATAGTTCTTGTGAATACTGATGAAGCGTCTGCTGGATCTCTTGCATCTCCACATTGTCGCTTCCATACGCATATGCATTCGCAGGAAGCGTCAAGCTCGTCACCGCGAGAACCGTCAATACCGGGATAATCTTTTTTGTTTGCATTTAATGCATGATTTCATCATATTCAAGAGACTGACCGATACATACAAGTTGTGTCATCTATAGATGACACAACTTTCCGCTGAGGAACGGTGGTATGCCTCTGAGTAGGTAGATACACCGGTTGGTGGGTATGCGCCCGAGTTCGTCCGGGGTGAGGAGTTTTCTGGCGTTTTTTCGGGTGCTGCGCGTCCAGCTGCCGTTGAGTCCTTTGGTTTCGCTGGTTTCGATGACGTCGACGGACTGGTGTCCGGGCGGTACGAGGGAGACTTTGGTGGGTCTGGGGCGGGTGGCGG
>OJKF01000133.1_pt1 | contig 30326 bp, 23 predicted proteins | sample 1596531 | NCBI WGS metagenome assembly OJKF01 (sample SAMEA4350128, study PRJEB24818) | metagenome | biome: human; feature: gut; material: faeces | place: Denmark | collected 2013-09 | reverse complement strand
ACCCCCCCACTCGATATCTGGCAATATTCTTGCACTGTTCGATACCGGCATATACCAACGATCACGCCGCGTCGATAAACGACACAGAGTCGACCGTCGACAGCTGCAAATGAGTAAAAGAGACAGGGGACGCGACCGCCCGCCCGGGAGCGCCCCACCCATCGGCGGGGAACCCCTGCGAGGGCAGCAGACCGACAAGGCCCACGCCCCGTGCGAACAGGAGGATGAGCAGCAGGCCGCTCCACAGGGCCGGCACGGCACCGCCCACGATGGACAGCACGCGCAGGAAACCGCGCACGGCCGGCGACCGGGAGATCACGGCGGCGGCGCCCATGGACAAGCCGAGGGTGAGCGCGATGACCAGACTCATCACGATCAGCGGGAACGTGATCGTCGCACGTTGGCCGACCTGGGAGGTCACCGCCCGACCGGTCAGCGCCGACACGCCGAGGTCGCCGTGCAGCAGCCCTCCGGCCCAGTCGAGATACTGCACGACATACGGCCGGTCAAGGCCGAATTCGGCGCGCAGGGCCGCCACACGCGCCGGCGATGCGTTCATGCCGGCCATCACGACCGCCACGTCGCCCGGCAGGATGCGCAGCATCGCGAACACCAGCACCGAAATGCCGAACAGCGCCGCCGCGAACAGCAGCAAGCGTTGCATCAAGAACCGCATAACGCCTCCCTTATCGATTCCCTCGCCACCGCCCGTGGCGTCACCGGCCGGATGGGCCGTCCACGGTCGGGCGCGCCACGGAATCACTCCCGCGCCGCGCCCGACCGATGGGTTCCGGGACTACTTGGTGTAGGTGATCCGCCAGAGGGGCAGCACGGTCTGGCTCAGGTTCTGCGGGAAGCCGTCCACGCCCTTGGCGTAGGCGATGGTGACCTTCCAGCTGAACAGCCAGTCGGCCGGCGCGTCCTCGGAGACGATCTTCGCGGCCTTGGCCAGATACTTCGAGGCCTCGTCATCGGAGGTGGCCTCCAGCGCCTTGGCGTACAGGGCCTGCACGTCCTTGTTGTCGTAGTGGAAGTAGTAGCTCGGCGTGGTCCATCCGTAGAAGTCGTGGCTTTCGGCATGGTCCACGAGCGAAAGATCATAGTTGCCGTTGGCGTGCACGTCCTGCAGCCAAGTGGAGAACTCCACGTAGTTGATCTTCAGGTCGATGCCGATGGGCTTGAGCTGGCTCTTGAGCTGGTCGCCGAGCTCGGTGCCGTACACGTTGGCGTAGGTGAGGGTCAGGTCCAGCGGCTTCGACTCGGAGTATCCGGCCTGCTCCATGAGCTTCTTGGCCTTAGCCACGTCATGCGGGTACAGGCCGCTCAGATCCTCGTAACCGGGATCGACCTTGGGGATCGGACCGCCGAGGGGGGCGTCCACGCCGCCGCGCGAGGCGATGATCTGCTTATGGTCGATGGCGTATCGGATGGCCTGGCGGACGCGCTTGTCGGAGAGCTTGTCGTTGGCCATGTTGAAGGCGAGCACGAACTTGTCGGAACCGTCACCGGACTTGACCACATAGTTCGGATCCTTGCGGAACGGATCGGCAAGGGTGGCGGAGATGGGCGAAAGCACCTGCACGTCGCCGCTCTTGAGGGCGTTGATGCTGGCGTTCTCGTCCGGCAGGAACCGGACGATCACGTTCTCGGTCCTCGCCTTGTGCTCGGTGCCCCAATACTTGGGGTTCGCCTTGAGCACGATCTTGTCGTTCGGGTCGAAGGAGACCACGGTGTACGGGCCCGAGCCCAACGCGCCGTTCTTCTGATCCCAGGTGGCGTCCTTGTCGTAGACCAGGCCGGGACGGCTGGTGAGGTACCACAGCATGTTCGAGTTGGGCGCGGAGAGGGTGAGCCTGACCGTGTTGGCGTCCACGGCCTCGGCCTTGTCCAGGCTCTTGACCTGCTCGTAGTCGTAGTACTTCTGGGCCTTGAGCTCGTTGATGGACCACGCCACGTCCTCGGCGTCGAGCTTGTCGCCGTTGGAGAAGTTCATCTTCTCGTTGAGGTGGAACGTGTAGGTCAGGCCATCCTTGGAGATTTCCCAGCTCTTGGCCAGACCGGGGTGGACCTTGTTGTCCGAGCCACGCGAGACGAGGCCCTCGTACACGTTGCCGATGAGGATCTGCTCAAGGGCCGAACCCGACTGGTGGCGGATGTCGAGATTGACCGGGGCGAGTTTGAGGCCGACGGCCACGGTGTCGGATCGGCTGGCCGAGCCGGAGGCGTTCGCGTCCTTGCCCTTGCCTTTCCCGCCGAAGACGGTGACGCCCACGATGAGCGCCGCGGCCACGACGACCGCGATCAGCGTCCACAGCCACCATTTCGGGCCGCCGTTCTTCTTGTTTGATGATTTCGCGCGCGCGTTGAGGCTCGCGTCGGTGCTGGCGGCCTGATTCGCGCCGTCGATGTTCCTGTCTTCGGTTGCGCCGGACTCGCCGTGCACACCATTGTTCTGGGACATGGATACTCCCTGATGCATTCGGGCATGCTTACGCCCGAATATGGTTTCGTTGTTATCTTGCGTGGTTGACCGCCCATTCGGGTCGATCACCACGTTCTACTATATCCCCGGACACGCCGGAGGCAATGGCTATACTGGATTGCGGCGCCGACGGAGGGTCCGCGGCGACCACAACACGCGGCGCATCGTCGGGCAACGACGCGGGAAGCGCTGGCGTGGGCACACGTGCGGCCTTGGCATAAGGCCGGGAGGCAGCTATGGCACATATTCTTCTGGGCGTCACCGGCAGCATCGCCGCATTCAAGGCCTGTCATCTGGCATCCGATTGGACCAAGGCCGGCCACGAGGTGCGGGTTATCGAAACCACAGCGGCCGAAGGTTTCGTCACTCCCCTGACATTCACCTCACTGACCCATCAACCCACCCGTACCACGATGTTCCCCGCTTATCCGGCCGAGCACGGCGACGTGACGGCCAATCCGACCGTGCCAACGACCATCAATCATGTGGCCGATGCGGCCTGGGCCAATCTGCTGGTGGTGGCCCCGGCGAGCGCCGACGTCATCGCCCGCATCGCCTGTGGATTGGCGAACGATACGCTGACGTCCACCATTCTGGCCTATGAGGGGCCGAAGATCCTATGCCCGGCGATGAACGTGCATATGTACAACAATCCGGCCACGCAGCGCAATCTGAAAACCTGCGCCGAATTGGGCTGGCAGATTGTGGAGCCGGAGGAAGGCAATCTGGCTTGCGGCGACGTGGGACGAGGCCGTATGGAAGAGCCGGCGCGCATCGAGGAAGTGGCCGCTCGGCTGCTGGCGGATGCGCAGGATGACCCGGCTCCCTCATCTTCCCCGCTCAAGGGGCTGCGCGTGCTGGTCACTGCCGGGCCAACGCAGGAGCCGCTAGACCCGGTCCGCTATCTGACGAACCATTCCACCGGCAAGATGGGATATGCGATTGCCTCGGCCGCAGCCGAATTTGGTGCCGACGTAACGCTGGTCTCCGGTCCAGTCGCCTTGACTGCGCCCGATGCGGTGGATGTGGTGCGCGTCACGACCGCGCAGGATATGTTCGATGCGGTGGCCGACGCCTTCCCGGCGGCGGATATCACGATTATGGCCGCCGCCGTGGGCGATTTTCGCGTGGCCGAGATTGCGCCGGAGAAAATCAAGAAGGCCGGCCGCAGCAGCATCACCGTGGAGCTGGTTTCCAACCCGGATATTCTGGCGTGGGCCGGCGAACGCAAGCGCGACGACGGCTCGCAGATCCTGTGCGGATTCGCGATGGAGACCGAGCATCTGATTCGTAATGCGGAGAAGAAGCTGACGTCCAAGCATTGCGACATGCTGGTGGCCAACAATCTGCGCGACGCCGGTGCCGGGTTCGGCACCGACACCAACGTTGTCACCGTGCTCACGTCCGGAGCGGAGGATGCCGGTACCCCGAAGATCGAGCATTGGGACAAGATGGACAAAACCGTGCTTGCGCAACGACTGTTGCTGCGGCTCGCAGCGTTGCGTTCCGGCGGCGCGAGCAATGTCGATGACGAGAACAAGGAGGCCTGACCCATGCTGATGGCGGTCGATATCGGCAATACGAATATCGTGATCGGTTTTCTGGAGGGCGACCGCATCGTCGGCTCCTACCGCATCACCACCAAGGCGACGCACACCTCAGACGAATACGGTCTGATGATCACGCAGTTCCTGGCTTTGAGCGATTACACGGCCGACGATGTGGACGATGTGATCGTCTGCTCGGTGGTGCCGAAGGTGATGTATTCCTTCCGCGCCTCGCTGATCAAATTCCTCGGATTGGAACCGATGGTGGTGGGCCCTGGCGTCAAGACCGGCATGAACATTCGTCTCGACGACCCCAAAACCTTGGGCTCTGACTGCATCGCCGACTGCGCCGGCGCCTACCACACCTATGGCGGCCCGGTGCTGGTGGCCGACTTCGGCACCGCCACCACGTTCAACTATGTGGACAGTTCCGGCACGATTCGTTCCGGCTTCATCACCACGGGCATCCGCACCGGGGCCGAGGCGTTGTGGGGGCAGACCGCCCAGCTGCCGGAAGTGGAGATCACGCAACCACAGTCGATTCTGGCCACCAATACGCGCACTGCTATGCAGGCCGGACTGTATTACACATTCCTCGGTGGCATTGAGCGCACGATTCAGCAGTTCCGCAAGGAAATCGATGAGCCGTTCCAAGTGGTAGCCACGGGAGGGCTCAGCCGCATTTTCAAGAACAACACCGACATGATCGACGTCTACGATTCAGACCTGATCTTCAAAGGCATGGCATACATCTACTCGCGCAATGTGAAGTAACGCGGCGTGCAGGAATCGGCCGCGCATAGCGCAGTCGATTCCGTCCCTCCCCGAAAACCAACTCAAAACCCTACTTAATCGTAAAGCCCTGATTGAAGCCGTATTCTCGGAGGTCTTTCTGCCATTGGGCCAGGCCGTCGGAGAGACTGACTTTCTTGCCGGGCTTCTCCAACGGTTCGAGCGGGTTGCCTTCCTCGTCCTTCATGCCCATCTCAATGGCTTCCTGTCGCTGCTGATAGTCGTGGAAACTGCTGGACCATTCGTATGCCTGGCCCACCGTAGATTTGAAGTCACTGCGCGCATACACTTCGAACGGCAGATACTGGTATCCGATCGGCACATCCTCGGCGGCCTCCGACAGTACACGGTTGAACTTCTGCCCGCCGAAATACGGGATTTCAATGCCACGGTCATTGGTAATCGTGGTTTTATCCAAAAAATCAGCGGAATTCAGGGTGTCATAATCGGCCGGGAAAGCACCGCCATCCACACGCGCGCTAATGCCTTGGGCGTTATGCGCCACAAAGTTCACGAAACGATAGGCCGCATCCGGCTTACGGGTCAGCTGCAACACGGTCAGCGCCGATCCGCCGCTTTCGGCATTGGCGGGCTGCCCACCATAGGTGGGCATGGGAGCCACGCGCCACAGACCGGCCGCGCCCGGCACATTGGACAGCAGCAGCGACGGCATCCAAGCTCCGGAGAACACGGAGGCGATGGTGCCGGTGCTCACGCTGCTTTTCCACCGATCCGACCATGTGGCGGAGGTGGTATCGACAAGCCCCTCATCGATCATTTTCTGCCAGAATTCGGTGAACCGTTGGGTGCCGGCATCCTCATCCAAATCGATGGTCACGGTTTTGCCGTCGGCCGACGTGTGGAACGGCTGACCACCGGCAAGCCAGACCATCGCGTCATAGAAACTGCCATCACCCGAGTCGGCGGCGATGTACACGCCGATCTCCTTGAGCTTTTTGGCGGCCTCATAGTAGTCATCCCAAGTCTTGATCTTGGTGGCGTCCACGCCGGCTTGGCGGAACACGTCTTCGTTGTAGAAGAAGCCCATCGGGCCCGAATCCATGGGCAGCCCGTAGATATGGCCGGCGAGCTGCACGGACGACCATGTGCCGAGGGTAAAGAAGTTGGAATAATCCGAGCCGATCTTGTCGGTCAGATCAAGCAATTGGCCGGAGACCGCGTACTGCAACAGTGCATAGTATTCGATTTGAGCCACGTCCGGCGTGCCGTAACCGTCCTGAATGGCGGTATTGAGATTGTCGTAGCCGGAGATGTTGGTCCATTTCACGCGGATGTCCGGATTGGCTTTTTCGAAGCGGCGGATGACCTCCCCCATGCTCGGTTCCCAGCTCCATACGCTGATCTCCGTACGGTTGTCGTCCGTGGCCTGCCCGCACGAGGCCAGGGATACGGAAAGGATGGCAGTCACTGCTATGGTTGCCATTCTTTTGATTCGCTGTCCGATCACTCGCATGGTGACGAGTGTACTAGGCGGGGCTTAAAACGGTAGATGCATCCTGCTCATGACCACCCTACCCGACTTCGCTGGAGAAACGAAAACGGCTCCCCTGCTGCGATGAGCAGCAAGGGAGCCGTTGAGTAATTAGGCGCTATGCGCGGTTTTACAGCTTGACGACGAGTACGCCGTTGGGCTGGATGGCGGCCGTGTGCTCGGACTCGTTGACCTGGGCCAGCGAGGCGACCAGCGGTTCGCCTTCCACGTCCACGACCGCAACATCGTGGGTGCGGTTGAACAGGAACACGAAGTGGTTCTCGCCGGTTTCGTCCGCACGCTCGACGCGCAGCACATCGGCGCGGTCGTCCTCGCCCGGCACGTCGATGCCGAGTTCATCCAGCAGCGTCGGCAGGCTCGCGGCCAGGCCGTCGCGGCCAAGACGGGCGCCGACGTACGCGGCCTTGCCGTCGCCGAAATCGTTGACGGTGATGGCGGGAGCGCCGTCAAAACCGGTCCACTTATCTGCCTTGAAGGAGGCGACCACGTGAGCGGTATCGGCCACGGAGGTGATCACGTCGGCGAAATCGTGCGCCACGGTTCCGTTGTCCAAGTCAAAGTGGTCCATGGTGCCGGGGGCGTCGGTGCCCATCGGGGCGAATTCCTCGACGCGCACGCCCACCACGTCGCGAATGGAGCCGGGGTAGCCGCCCAGCCAGACGTGATCCCTGTCGTCCACCAGACCGGTGTAGTAGGTCACGAACAGCTTGCCGCCGTTCGCCACATACTCGCGCACGCGGCGCGTGGTCTGCTCGGACAGGATGGCCAGGCTCGGCAACACGACGGCCTCGTACTCATCCCAAGGACCGCGGACTGGCACCACGTCGGCGGTCAGGCCATTGTCCGCCAGCGCGCGGAACCAGTCCAGCGGCTCGGTCCAGTGGCGCACCTCCTGCGTGGGGGTGGCGGTGTGCTCGGTGGCCCACTGGGACTCGTAGTCGAAGACGATGGCGACCTTGGACTTGACCAGCTTGGTGCTCAGCAGGCCCTCGTCAGCAAGCTTGTTGAGGTCGGCACCCAGCTCGCACACATCGCGGAAGATCTGGGAGTCGGGGCCCGCGTGGGGCACCATGGCGGAATGCCACTTCTCGGCGCCGGCCTTGGACTGACGCCACTGGAAGTAGCAGATGGCGTCGGCGCCCATGGCCAGATGGGCCAGGGAGTCGCGCACCAGCTCGCCGGGCTCGAGCCGGTAGTTGGTCGGGCGCCAGTTGACGGCGGACGTGGAATGTTCCATGAGGAACCACGGGTTCTTGCGGGCGATGCCGTCGGTGAGGCAGGCCGCGTAGGCCATCTCGTCGAAGTGGGCCTCGCCGGGCGAGAAGTAATGGTCGTTGGACACGAAGTCCACGTCGTGGCCCCACTTGTCGTAGTCGAGGACGGTGCAGCCCGCGGAGACCATGAAGTTGGTGGTCTGCGGCTTGGGGGCGATCTCGAGCAGGGCGTCGCGCTCGGCCTTGTAGAAGTCCAGCAGCGCGTCGGAGCTGAAACGCTTCCAATCAAGCAGCTTGCCCGGGTTCATGAAGTTGCCGTCGCCGATGAATCGTGGCGGGATGATCTCGGAGAAATTGTTCATGCGCTGCGCCCAGAAGGCGGTGCCCCAGGCGTCGTTGACAGCGTCGATGGTGCCGTACTTCTTCTCGCACCACTTCTGGAAGGCGCGCTCGGCGTCTTCGGAATAGTCGAAGCGGTTGTGGCAGCCGTACTCGTTGCTCACATGCCAAGAGACCACATAGGGGTTGTCCTTGTAGTGCTCGGCCATCTTGCGGCACAGGTTGAGCGCGTAGTCAAGGAAGACCGGGCTGGTGGCGCGCCAGTGCTGGCGGGCACCGGGCTGGCAGACGTCGCCGCGGTAGTCGACCCAGAGGATTTCCGGGTGGGCCTGGGTCATCCACATCGGCGGGGATGCGGTGCCGGAGGCGAGATCGACGGCGATGCCGGCCTTGCCGAGCTTGTCGATGACGCGGTCGAGCCAATCGAAGTCGTACACGCCTTCTTCGGGCTCAAGCTTGGCCCAGGAGAAGATGGCTACGGAGACGAGGTTGACGCCGGCCTGCTGCATGAGGGCTACATCTTCGTCCCACACTTCCTCAGGCCATTGGTCGGGGTTGTAATCGCCGCCGTACCAGATGCGGGGCTTGTTGCCCGCAAGTGGCTGCGGCCACTTGAACGCTCTATGTTCCATGATGATTCGGTTCCTTTATTGCATTGCATCGATAGTGTGCATGTACGCGAGTGGATTTTCTCATGTCACACAGACACACGGGACGACGCCGGACGGGGCGTCGCGGTCAGATCAGCAACGGTTGCCGGGAAACGAATTCCCGCTCCTGCCCCGTCACCGGATCGGTGAACCGCAGCACACGCGCCACCAACTGCAGCGGCTGGCTGAAATCGTCGTACCGGCGCGCCTGGATGCATGGATAGAAATCATCGCCCACGATGGGCAGCCCCAACGCATTCATGTGGACGCGCAGCTGATGGGTTTTGCCGGTATGGGGGCGTAGCGTGTAGCGGCAGACGGGCACGGCCGACGGACGGGGGCCGCCCGCCATCGGCATGCACGGCTTCACACCGGGGAAAGGGGACACGGGTTCGCCGCGTTCGATAAGGGTTTCGGCGTTGACCAAGCCCGGCGTCTCGAAGGCGGCCAGAACGCCACGCTCCTTGACGATATGCGAGCGGCGCAACAACGGGAACGGACGCGGCGGGTCGATCCGGGTCACGGTGCCGTATCGAGGCCGCACGATCGGCCGGCATGGCGCCAGACACTCGTAGACCTTGACCGCCAGCCTGTTCTGGAACAGCATCTGATACGCGCCGCGGCAGGCCGGATCCCGCACGAACACCAATACGCCGGCGGTCATGCGGTCCAATCGGTGCGCTGGCGTGATGTCCGGCTCCCCCAGCCGCTCACGCAATCGGATCAGCGCGGTCTGCCGATACCACATGCCTCGCGGCATGGTGGCCAGAAAATGCGGCTTGTCCACCACGATGATCCGCTCGTCCTCATACAGCACGTCCATCTCAAACGGAATATGAGGCTCGTCAATCACATACCGATGTGGCTTACTCAACGGTCACGGACTTGGCGAGGTTGCGGGGCTTGTCCACGTCGTAGCCCTTGAGCTTTGCCATGTCCATGGCGAACAGCTGCAGCGGCACCACGTCAACCAGCGGGCTCATCAGCGTTGGGCAGGCGGGGCGCCAGAACACCACGTCAGCGTACCGTTCCACATCCGGGTCGCCCTGCTCGGCCACGGCGATGATGTACGCGCCACGAGCCTTGACCTCCTCGATACCGGAGATCACCTTGGCGTGCAACACATTGCGGCCGCGCTGCGGCGGCACGATGAACACCACCGGCTCACCCTCGTCCACCAGCGCGATCGGTCCATGCTTGAGCTCGCCGGCCGCGAAGCCTTCGGTGAAGGTGTAGGCGATTTCCTTGAGCTTCAACGCGCCCTCAAGCGCCACCGGGTAGCCCACGTGGCGGCCGAGGAACAAGAAGGAGTTGGCGTTCACCATGCGCTCGGCGGCCGCCTGGATGGTCTTGGGCTGGGTGTCGAGCACCCACTGAATCTTGCGCGGCATATCTTTCAGGGAGTCGAGCACCTGATGAATCTCATCGCGGAACATCGCGCCCTTGACCTGCGCCAGATACAGGCCCAGCAGGTAGGCGGCGGTGATCTGCGCCACGAACGCCTTGGTGGATGCCACGGCAACTTCCGGACCGGCGTGTGTGTAGAGCACGGCGTCGGATTCACGCGGAATGGAGGCACCCTGCGTGTTGCAGATGGCCAGCACCTTGGACCCCTGTTCGCGCGCGTGGCGCAGGGCCATGAGCGTATCCATGGTTTCGCCGGACTGAGAAATGGCCACCACGAGCGTACGCGGGGTCAGAATCGGGTCACGGTAACGGAATTCGTGCGCGAGTTCGATTTCCACGGGGATACGCACCCAGTGTTCGATGGCGTATTTGGCTACCTGGCCGGCGTAGCTGGCGGTGCCGCAGGCCACAACGATGATTTTGTCGATGGCCTTGAAGTCGTGTTCGTCGATACGCACTTCATCAAGGGTGATGCCGCCATTCGTATCGAAGCGGCCAAGCAGGGTGCGCTGCACTGCGGCAGGGTCTTCGTGGATCTCCTTGTCCATAAAGGAATCCCAGCCGCCCTTCTCGGCGGCCGAGGCGTCCCAGTCCACGGTGTAGGTCTTCGGGTCGTCTACCACCTTGCCGTCGAAGTCGGTGACGACGACCTCGTCGGCGGACACGCATACGGCCTGATCCTGGTCGACTTCCATGGCGCGCTTGGTGTAGGCCACGAATGCGGCGACGTCGGAACCGAGGAAGTTCTCCCCCTCGCCAAGGCCCACGACCAGCGGCGAATCATGGCGGGCTCCGACCACGATGCCCGGCTGGCGGCAGTCGGTGGCCAGAATGGTGAACGCGCCTTCAAGCATGCGGGCCATGCGGCGCACAGCCTTGAACAGGTCTGGCTTGCCTTCATCCGCGATAATCTTGTCCACGATCTTGCCGAGCAGCTTAGCGGCCACCTCAGTGTCGGTGGCAGAAGCAAATCGGTAGCCTTCGGCCTGCAGGTCGAGACGCAGCTGAGAGGCGTTTTCGATGATGCCGTTATGGATGATGGCCACCTTGCCGTCCATGCTGGTGTGCGGGTGGGCGTTCACGTCGCTCGGCTCGCCATTGGTGGCCCAGCGCGTGTGGCCGATGCCCACCGTGGCAAGCGGCATCGGCTTACGCTCGATGTCTTCGACCAGGTTCTTCAAACGGCCGGCCTTCTTGCGCACGACCACCTTATCCATGCCGGGCGCGGTCAGCGCCACACCGGCCGAGTCATAGCCTCGGTATTCCAGACGTTCCAGGCCTTGCAGGCAGACCTCCAAAGGCCTACCGCATGCCGTTTCAATATTTCCCGCGTATCCAACGATTCCACACATGGCTCACCAGCCTAGCGGACGATTATTGCGCAAAGCGAATCCAACCCGCCGTATTCGCGCGATCGGAGCATGCGGCGCGGGCGAACCACCCGGCGTGTCCGCCCGGCTTGGCATGGCCTACAGCACGTGCTGTAGGCGGAGCCGTAAAGTGGGGAGCCCAGTGGGATCCCCGTAGGCGACGCCGAAGCACGACAGTGCTGAGGTAATATAACAGCCTTCCTACAGCACGTGCTGTAGGCGGAGCCGTAAAGCGGGGAGCCCAGTGAGCTCCCCGTAGGCGACGCCGAAGCACGACAGTGCTGAGGTAATATGACAGCCTTCCTACAGCACGTGCTGTAGGAAGTCCTTAAACCTAGGCTCGGTGGGGTGGTCGATGATGTCGGGGCCGCCCTTTTCTACGACTACGCCGCCGTCCATGAACACGATCTGGTCGGCGACTTCGCGGGCAAAGCCGATTTCGTGGGTCACGCACACCATGGTCATGCCTTCCTTGGCCAAGGAACGCATGACGTTGAGCACCTCGCCCACCAGTTCGGGGTCAAGGGCGGAGGTTGGCTCATCGAAGAGCATGATCTCCGGCTTCATGGCCAGAGCACGGGCAATGGCCACGCGCTGCTGCTGACCACCCGACAGCTGGGAGGGGTAATAGTCCGTGCGATCGCCCAGACCGACGCGCTGAAGCTCGGCCACAGCCAGGTCACGGGCGGCTTTCTTGGACTGGTGCTGCACGTGAATCGGGGCTTCCATCACGTTTTCCAGCGCGGTCATGTGCGGGAACAGGTTGAAGCGCTGGAACACCATGCCGAGGCGAGAGCGCTGTGCGGCGATCTCCTTATCGTCCAGGGTCTGCAGCATGTCCTGGCCGTTTTTGGTAACGTGCTTGTAGCCGATGAGTTCGCCGTCCACCTCGATGGAACCGCCGGTCAGGGTTTCCAGCTGGTTGATCAGACGCAGGAACGTGGACTTGCCGGAACCGGAGGGCCCCAGAATCACGGTCACAGTACCGGGCATAACGGTTAGATCGATGCCCTTGAGCACATGCAGCGGCCCAAACGCCTTGTGCACCTGCACGGCCTTGACAGCAGGAATCACGGAACCGTCAGCCGCCTTGCGCACGACCGGGGCAACACTGGTGATGTCATTCGTAGTCATAATCGCGCTCCCGCCTTATGCATTCAATCCGACAAATGTGGTCTGGTTGAGCTTGTCCACGTCATCCTTCGGTTCACCGTCGGTCTTACCCGGCAATGGCGTCTGCTTGCCCTTGGTGCCCACCGGTCGGGCATCGAAGCCCTTGCCGAAGTGCGCCTCGAGGCGGGACTGCACAACCATCAGAATGGAGGTGATCAGCAGGTACCAGAAGCAGGCCACGAGAAGCAGCGGAATCGGCTTGTAGATACGGTTGGCGATGGCGTTGGTGGCGAACTGCAGTTCGAGGGTGAACGGCACGGCGGTGACCAGCGAGGTGGTCTTCAGCATGCCGATGGTCTCGTTGCCGGTGGGCGGGATGATGATGCGCATGGCCTGCGGCAGCACGATGCGGCGCATGATGAGCGTGCGGTTCATGCCCAATGCCTTGGCCGCCTCGGTCTGGCCGGGGTCCACGGCTTCAAGGCCGGCACGCACGATTTCGGACAGGTAGGCGGCCTCGTTCAGAGCCAAACCAATCCATGCGGCGTTGAATGCGGTGACCACCACGTTGGAGTCGATGCTCCAGAACTCCACCGAGGTGAACGGAATGCCGAGGCTGATCTTGGGAATCAGCACGGCGAACAGACCCCAGAAAATGAGCTGCGTGTACACAGGCGTGCCGCGGAAGAACCAGATGAAGAACCAGCTGACGCCGCGCAGCACCGGATTGATGGATTTGCGCATGATGGCAAGAATCACCGACAGGATGATCGCCACGACCATGGAGATCACGGTGAGCTCCAAGGTATAGCGAATGCCTTCAAGCACGTTCTCGTTGAACAGGTACTTCCAGACGGTGGGCCAATCCAGTCGCGGATTGGTAATCAAGCCTTGAATGAGCATCGCGGCGAGCAGTACCACGATCACTGCGGCCACAATCGGGCCGGGGCGCTTGACCGGCAGCGCCTTGATGCGATTGGGGATGTTCAGCCCCTCACCGTCGACTTCTTTCTTCGCCATAATCTGGTTCCTTGGATGTGTTGGGCAGCCTGAACTGCAAGTTGCAACTAGCATTGAACCTTAGTGCACGAATGGGGCGACTGTGTTACAAACAGTGCGCCCCATCTGGATTGCTGGGCGTCGTGTGGACCACCCTCAGTCTCGCTCCGCGAGCCAGCTCCCGCAAGCGGGAGCATTCTTGGGGGGGGACTATTCGACGGCCGGGTTGATTTCGGCCTTGTCCAGTGCGCCGGATTCGACGCCCCAGTGCTGGAGGATCTTGGTGTATGTGCCGTCGTCCATGAGCTTTTGCATGGCCTTCTGCACGGCTTCGGTGGTCTGGGAATCGCCCTTCTTGATGGCGATGGCGTTCGGCACTTCATCGAAGTCCTTGCCGAGCTGTTCCAGCTGACCATCGGTCTGGGCGATGGCGTAGCCGACAACCGGGGAATCGGCGAAGAAGACGTCGGCCTTGCCGGTCACCACAGCGGTGGTGGCGTCGGTCTGCTGCTTGGAGGACTGGATGGTGATGTCTTTCTTGCCGTCCGCCTTGCACTGCTTGGCGGTCTTGTTGATGGCCTCTTCCTCGACGGTGCCGGTCTCGACGGCAACGTTCAGACCGCACAGGTCGTTCTCGTCGACATTCTTGGGGTTGCCTGCGGCCACTGCATAGCCCATGCCTGCGGTGAAGTAGGAGACGAAGTCGACGGATTCCATGCGCTCCTTGGTGATGGTGAAGGCGGCGATGCCCAGATCGTACTTGGAGCCGATGGCCGGAATGATCGTATCGAAGTTGGAGGAGACGATTTCGGTCTCGAGACCGAAGATGTTGCCCATGGCGCGGGCGAGATCCATGTCGTAGCCGATCTGGGTCTTGCCGTCGGCGTCGAGGAATTCGGCCGGGGCGTAGGAGGGGTTGGTGCCGATGGTGAGCTTGCCGTCCTTGGTCACGGATTCAGGCAGCAGTGCGGCTATTGCATCGTCCTTCTTCACGGAGCTCACGTCGTAGCTGGTGATGGTGACCGACTTGGAGGAGCCGCCCTTATCGGAATCCGTACCGGCATCGGCCTTGTCGGAGGTGCCGCAAGCGGCGGTGGCGAACAGCATGGCCGAGCTCAGTGCAATGGCCATAATGGACTTCAGTTTGGTGGACTGCATAATCGTTTCTTCTTCTCTCTTACGCCGCTTCAACGGCAACGATCAACGGTTAAGCATATTTATACACTACAGTGCATACATATACAAAAAGACTCCCGCCGCAGGGCAACGGGAGTCTTCATAGTAACCGAAACTACTCGACGGATGGGTTGATCTCGGCCTTGTCGACGGCGCCGGAAGAGACGCCCCACGTGTCGAGGATCTTCTTGTACGTGCCATCATCCATCAGCTTCTGGATGGCCTTCTGTACGGCCTCGGCGGTCTTGGAATCGCCCTTCTTGACGGCCACGGCCTCAGGGGTCACACCAACGTCCTCGCCGAGGGCCTCGAGCGTATCACCGGTCTGCTTGATGGCGTAGCCGGCAACCGGCGTATCGGCGTAGAAGATATCAGCCTTACCGGAAGCCACGGCGGTAGTCACATCGGTCTGCAGCTTGGAGGACTGGATGTCGATGGCATCCTTACCGTCCGCCTTGCACTGCTCGTTATCCTTGTTGACTTCCTCTTCCTGGGTGGTACCGGTCTGCACAGCCACCTTCACGCCGCACAGGTTCGAGGAGTCGACCTTGTTCGGGTTGCCCTTCTGCACCACGAACGTGGAACCGGCCTTGAAGTAGGTCACGAAGTCCACAGCCTCCATGCGTTCCTTGGTCACGGTGAAGGAGGAGATGCCGATGTCGTACTTGGAGCCGACGGACGGGATAATCGAATCGAACGTGGAGGAGACGGTGTTTTCCTTCAGTCCGAACACTGCGGCCAGCGCCTTGGACAGGTCGACGTCGAAGCCAACCGGGGTCTTGCCGTCTTCGGCCAGGAATTCGGCCGGAGCGTAAGAGGTATCGGTGCCGACGGTCAGCGTGCCGTCGCTGGTGACGGAATCAGGCAGCAGTGCGGCGATCTCGTCGTCCTTCTGGATGTTGCTGGTGTCGAAGCCTTGAATCGAAGTGCTGGACGAGTCCTTGGATGAATCGCCGCTCTTGGATGCGGTGTCGGTACCGTCAGTCGTGCCACAGGCCGCCACGGCGATCAGCATGGCCGCGCTCAGGGCGGCGGCCGCAGCGGATTGTATTCCCTTGCTTAGAGACATTGGATTTCCTCTCTCCGGATAGTCAGCTGGGCGGGTATGTTTCCCAGATGGTTCCAGAGCGTAGGAGTGCAATGCTACGGAAGCGTTAATCGTGGGCGAAATGACCCACAACGCGGACATCCTACTCTTGGCTCCCCTCCGGAGGGGAGCCAAGAGGCGGGACTAGTGGCGCATGTTGGCGTAGCGCATGGCGCGTAGGGCTTCACGCTTGTCCTGCTCTTCGCGCAGGGCCTGGCGTTTGTCGAATTCCTTCTTGCCTCGGGCCAGTGCGATCTCCGCCTTGACGCGACCGTCCTTGAAGTACAGGCTCAGCGGCACAATCGTGTATCCCTTGGCCTCGATGCCGCGGGCGAGCTTGGTGATCTGCAGTCGGTGCAGCAGCAGCTTGCGCTTGCGCTTGGGCGCATGGTTGTTCCATGTGCCGTTCAGGTATTCGGGGATGTTCGCGCCCTCCAGCCACATCTCGCCGCGGCGGTCGATGGAGATGAACGCCTCGGACAGCGATGCGCGGCCTTCGCGCAACGACTTGACCTCGGTGCCGGTCAGGGCCAGCCCTGCCTCATACTTGTCTTCGATGGCATAGTCATGCCGGGCCTTCTTGTTCTGGACGATGAGTTTCTCACCAGTCTCCTTGGGCATGTCTCCTCCTTTCGTGGGCAACAACTCGTGGGTAGCAGTAGCAACGCAACATCCGACGATATCACGGACCGGCATCGAATACGAAAAAGGGTTCCTCTTCAAGAGGAACCCTTCAACCGTATATATCGGCCGAACCAACCGGTCAGTGGACGAACCAGTACTGACCCAAATTGGTCAAGGTGCGGTTGTGCATGTTCCACGGACCACCCCAGTTCATTTCGGAGATCTGGAATGTGCCGTCGCCATACACGGCTTCGACTACGGCAACATGGCCATAGGTACCGTCGGCACCATCCTGACCAGGCAGGAAGGAGAGCGCGGCGCCGACCTGAGGGTTGTGGTCCACGCGCAAGCCGTACGAGGGGGCGCTGCGCCACCAGTCGCCGCCATTGCCGAGATAGGACGGCGTGCCAATGCCCATCTGCCTACGGCGTTCATACGCCCAGTACGTGCACTGGCCGGCGGCATAGGCGTTGCCGTAATCACCGTTCGACGTGCCTTGGCCGCCGACGCTGGGGGCGGGGGCGGGGGCCGGCGCCGGAGCCGGAGCCGGAGCCGGAGCCGGAGCGGGCGCCGGAGCGGGGGTCACCGGAGTGGACGGCGTGCCGCCCTGGTTACCGGTATCCACCCGGTTGGCGGCGTCCTGCTGCTCCTTCTGGAACTGACGATTGTAGGAATCGACCTGGGAAGCGATCAGTACGGTCTGGGCCGCCTGCTTGGCGGATTGGGAATCCAGACTGTCGACCATGGAGGACAGTTCGTTGCGCCGCGTCTCACCCTCCTGGCGTAGCTTGTCCAAAGCGTCACGTTCGCTTTGCGCGGTTTCGGCGGCGGTCTGCGCGGAAGCGGCCTTCTCATCGGACTGGGTCTTGAGCACAGCAATCTGCTTTTCGATGGCCGCCAGACGTTCGCCACGGTTCTTCGACGTGCTCAGTGAGGTCGCGGCGGAGGAAGCCGCATTCGCCTCGTTGCGGGACAACGCGTCCCGGGACTGCATGGAGTTGACGAAGTCCTGTGTGCTGGTGGCACCCGTCACCACGCTCATCACGTCGGAAGCATTCGAGCCGTGCATCTCGTCACGGGCCAGCTGGGCCACGGCGGCGTGCGCGTCATCGTAGTCCTTGCCGGTCTGCTTGATCTGCTCCTCGAGCGTCTCCTTGTCTTTCTGCGCGGCGGAAAGACGTTTGGATGCGGCGTCGGCCTCGTCCTGAGCGGTGGCGGCATCCTCGTTGGCCCGCGTGACCTTGTTCTGGGCGGCGACAATCTTGTTGTTCGTCAAATCATCCAGCTCAAGTACCTTATCCGCCAATTCCTGGCTGGCACCGGCCAACTGCTGCTTGAGTTCGGCCTCGCGCTGTACCGACGCGGCGTGCTGGTTCTGCGCAGTAATCAGGTCGGAATAGGTGTCTGCCTGGGCAGGCTGTGCCGAGCTGAACGCCAGACCTCCCACACAGGCTGCGGCGGCCACCAATGCCGCCAGTGCGGGCTTGATCACACGTACATTCGTCATATGTGAATAGTCCTTTCGCTCACTTAAGCCAATACCATAACATGTGAACCTGAGAGGTTTGCACACGATATCATCACATTTCTTGCGGGTAAGCCGGTCGCGTTACGCCCTCAAATAACGCCGCAACGAGATGGTTGAAGCGATGATGGACAGCAGTATCGCGCCCACAACCAGGAACGGCGATATCACCAGTACCGTGAACTGATTCACATAAGGAATCCAGGTAATGGATTTCGCCAGCCAGCCGGTGATGAACACATTCACAATGGCCGAAAGCATCAGGCACGAGAGCACCGAGCCGATCAGCGAGGCGATGGCGCCCTCCAGAATGAACGGCAGACGAATCGTCCAATTCGAGGCACCCACGTACCTCATGATTTCGGTTTCGGTTCGTCTGGATGCGGCGGACATGCGAATGGTGGTTCCGGTCAGCAGGATGGCGACCACCACCATCACGCCGGCGAGCACGGCCGTAACCGCCGTGGCTCGGTTGAGCACGGCGAACACCGGGTCGAAGATCTGGCGCTGGTCGGTGACGTCCTCCACGCCCTCCTTGCTGGAGAGCACTTCGGAGACCACCTGATATTTGGTCGGATCCTTCAGCTTGAGCCAGAGGGAGTCCTGCATATCGTCCGCGGTCAGCGTACGGCCTTGGAATTCGCCATTCGGGTACTGCTTGGTGAATGTGTTGTCGTAGAAGTCCTGCTTGCTGACGTAGTCAATGTTGGAGACCACGTCGTTGAGTTCGTCGCGAATGGTTTTCTGCAGTGCCGTGATCTCATTGGCTGAGGGCGATTTGCCGGAAGCGCAGTTCGCGGATTGGCTGGTGCCGTCGGGGCATAGCCATACCACGACCTCGACCTTGTCGTACCAGTCGCCCTTGGCTTTGGTGATCTGCGCCTGAGTAAGCACCGAAGCGCCGATGAACAGGAACGAGATGAAGGTGACCAGCGTCAGAGACAGCAGCATCGACAGGTTACGGGTGAGGTTGGCCCACGTTTCGGACAGAATGAATCGTGCTCGCATGATGATCCCCCTTACTCCTTAGCGCCCTCAGCGGGTTGATCGTCGGATGTTTGGTCTGCGGCGGACTGCTCGCCGGCGGACTGCTCGTTGGCCGGCGGTGCGGGCGGTTCCGGCGGTTCCGGCGGTTCCGGCGGTGCGGGCAGTTCCGGCAGGGCCGGCAGTTCCGGCGGGGCCGGCGGCTCGGCGGCGGATGACACGGACGTATCGGCAACCGCGGCGGTCTCGCCGGACTCGTCCTTGAACGGGTCGAACGCCTGGGTGCTTTCCAGGGCGGCGGCCTGCTCGTCCAGCGGAATGCCCTTGCCCCAGGTCAGCGTGTTTTCCAGCGGCGCAAACGTCTCGCCATAGCGGCCGGTGCGGCCGGAATGCACGGAATTGGCCAAACGGGCGATGCCTTCGGACGGCTCGTCACCGCCCTCGATGGCCTTGGTCGCCGCCGCCAGCACATGATGGGCGGTGTCGGACTTGGCTTCGACTTCGGCATCCGGGAAGAACAGGGCGGAATCATAGGATCCATGAGCCTCGTCACGCACGATCTTGCCGTTGTGCAGTTCGACCACGCGCTTGCGCATCGAGTTGACGATCTCTTCGTTATGCGTGGCCATGACGATGGTGGTGCCGGTGCGGTTGATGGCGTCCAGCACTTCCATGATGCCCAGCGAAGTGGTCGGGTCGAGGTTGCCGGTGGGCTCGTCGGCCAGCAGAATCTGCGGGTGATTCACGTAGGCGCGGGCGATGGCCACACGCTGCTGCTCGCCACCGGAGAGCTCATGTGGGTAGTTCTTTTCCTTGCCGGTAAGCCCCACGGTATCCAGCACCTTGGGCACCAACGATTTGATGGTGGACCGCCGCGTGCCGATCACCTCAAGGGCGAACGCCACGTTCTCCCATACGGTTTTGTTATTGAGCAGCTTGTAATCCTGGAACACGAAGCCCAGCGAACGGCGGTACTGCGGCACTTGACGGTTGGTGATGCGCCGCAGATCGTTGCCGGCCACGCGAATCTCGCCGTTGGTGGCCTCTTCCTCGCGCAACAGCAGGCTCAAGAGCGTGGTCTTGCCGGAGCCGGACGCACCCACAAGGAACACGAAATCACCGCGTTCGATATCGAGGTTGATGTCGTCAAGCGCCGGTCGGGTGCCTTTGGGATAGATCTTGGACACATTGTCCAGTGAGATCAGTGCCATAATGCTACTTACTCCTCGGTTTCGGCGGCGCGGCGCTGTTCATGGCGCCAGCGGATGCCGGCCTCGATGAACGCGTTGATGTCGCCGTCGAACACGGCCTGGGTCTGGCTGGTTTCGTAGCCGGTGCGCAGATCCTTGACCATCTGGTAGGGGTGCAGCACGTAGGAGCGCATCTGATCGCCCCAGCTGGCCTTGATGTCGCCGGCGAGCTCTTTCTTCTTCTTGGCCTCCTCCTCGTGGCGCAGCACGAGCAGTCGGGACTGGAGCACGGCCATGGCGGAGGCACGGTTCTGAATCTGCGAACGCTCATCCTGCATGGTCACCACGATGCCGGTGGGAAGGTGGGTGATGCGCACGGCCGAGTACGTGGTGTTCACGCCCTGGCCGCCGGGGCCGGAGGAGCAGTAGGTGTCCACGCGGATGTCCGTATCCGGAATGTCGATGTGATCGGTGGCCTCGACCAGCGGCACCACTTCCACGGCGGCGAAGCTGGTCTGGCGGCGGCCCTGGTTGTCGAACGGGGAGATGCGCACCAGACGGTGGGTGCCGCCCTCCACGGACAGTCGGCCGTAAGCATAGGGGGCATCCACCTGGAAGGTGGCGGACTTGATGCCCGCCTCTTCGGCGTAGGAGGTGTCCATGACCTTGGCCTTGAAGCCGTTACGCTCGCAGTAGCGCAGGTACATGCGCAACAGCATCTGTGCGAAATCGGCCGCGTCGACGCCGCCGGCACCGGAGCGGATGGTCACCACGGCGGAACGTTCGTCGTATTCGCCATCGAGCAGGGTCTGAATCTCCATCTGGTCGAGATCCTTCTGAATCTCGCCGATTTCGCTTTGCGCCTCGTCCAGAGAGTCCTGGTCGCCCTCCTCGTGGCCGAGTTCAACGAGCGTTTCCACATCGTCGATGCGCTGGGAGGCGGAGTTCAGACGCTTCAGCTGCGATTCCGCGGCGGACAGCCGGCTGGTGATCTTCTGGGCGTTTTCCGGATCATCCCACAGGCCCGGGGCCGCGGCCTGCGTTTCGAGATCCTTGATAGCGGCCTTGAGCCGGTCGACGTCCAGCGCCTTGGCGATGGATTCGTATTTGGCGCGGGCTTCGCCGATCGCCTGGGTAAAGTCAAATTCTGCCATCGTGGTTTACCTTACTGTTGGTTCTTTGAGATTCCTTGGGAAGTCACGTCCTTGTTGGCAGCCTTCGCACATTCCTCTGGCGTTGGCGGGCACTGCCGCGCCACACACGCATTCGCCTGCAATCCATGCTGCCAGAAGGTTCCGGGGCCTGCCTTGCCGATAGCCGGCCGGGCGACCTCACGAATCCCTCGCATCAGACGTGTTCAACTGCGGGCACGAATATGCGAAGGCAACGTCAAAGCCCCGCGTAGATCGCCGGGATAACCAAGGAGCCGAGCATGGCCACAGCTATGACGACGCACACCACACGCACGATGGTGCGGCGGCGGTTCTCACGCTGCTGTCGGCTGTCCTGATAGTCACTCACGAAGCCAATAGTGTACTCACCGCTTACGACCGACTACAAACCGATACAATCCGTTCACGGCGTAAACGCCTATTCAGATACCGATGCAAATCTGCACGACCGCCACGCACGAAATGTTCTTTTAACTTGACCAATCAGTACGCGGGCTTCACCGCACGTATGTCACACCATGTTTAGAACTCAAAAAAGGTGTGTTTACCCCAAATATAAAACCTTATAAATGTGCAATTTAGTGATATGATAAAACCTTAGAAACGTGCAATCAAGGAGTGTTGATGTTCCGGAGGAAGGCGTACGACAGACTACTGGCATGGAAGGAAGCTGATGACAGGACCGCCATGCTAATCGAGGGTGCCCGCCGCGTGGGCAAGTCCACAGTCGCCGAAGAGTTCGCCAAGAACGAATACGAGTCATATGCTCTTATTGATTTCACGCGAGTGGACGCCGAGTTCAAACAGACGTTCCTGGACCTACGCAACGACCTCGACGGCCTGTTCCTGTACCTGAGCGCGGCGCTTGGCGTAACGCTCACGCAGCACCAGTCACTGGTCATCTTCGATGAGGTCCAGATGTTTCCCCCCGCGAGGGAGTTCATCAAACATCTGGTCGCCGATGGACGGTTCGACTACATCGAGACCGGTTCGCTGATCTCCATCAACGCCAACGTGAAGGACATCCTGATCCCCTCCGAGGAGGAGTCCATGCGCATGGGACCGATGGATTTCGAGGAGTTCTTGTGGGCGATGGGTGAGGATGCCCTGGTTCGGATGATCCGCCACGCGTTCGATTCCGGCGTGGCATTGCCGGACTCATTGCATCGTAAGGCATCGCGTCTATGGCGCGAGTACATGCTGGTCGGAGGCATGCCCCAGGCGGTGGCGGCCTACGCTCCCGCCCGCAACATGGCCGCGGCGGACAGGGCCAAGCGCCTGGTACTCAAACTGTACCGGGAGGATATTGGCAAGTACGGCGGACTAGCAGCGAAGCGCGTGCGCGCAGTGTTCGACGCGATTCCCGGACAGCTGGCGAAGCACGAGAAGAAACTGGTCTACACCCAGGTCGAGGAGGGGTCACGCTCACGTGACTTCATGACGGCCTTTGCATGGATGCGCGAGGCCGCGACTGTCAACCTGTGCACGCTGGCCGAGGACCCGTCGCTGGGATTAGCACTCAGCGCCGACGACACGGTCGTGAAATGCTATATGGCCGACACCGGCCTGCTGTCTACCATGGCGTTCTCCGCGGACGGCCCGTCGCTGCCGGATGTGTACCGTCAGGTGCTGCTGGGTGCCGACGGCGTGAACGAGGGCATGCTCGCCGAGAACGCGGTCGCCCAGCAGCTGGCCGCGGCCGGCCATGACCTGTATTTCTATGCGAAGTCGTCCAACGTGCGTGAAGAGCGCATGGAGATCGATTTCCTGATCGTGCGCCCGTACCCGGACGCCGCGATGAAACCGCGGATCAGCCCCATCGAGGTCAAGTCCGGCAAACGATACTCGACGATATCCCTCGACAAGTTCCGCGCGAAGTTCGCCAGCAGAACGGGAGAGGAATACGTGCTCCACCCACGCCCCATGGCGAAGAAAGACCATCGCCGTTTGCTTCCCCTGTACATGTCGTTCTGTCTGTAACTGCTGCTCCACATGTTCAGCGAGAACGGCAGGACTTGCCGCCGACGCCAGCCCTGCCGGCGGGCCCCCACGGCCCTTTCCCTTGCGCTTTCAGCGCCGCCAGATGGTGTTTCATGGCCACCAGCATGATGTGCGAATCCTCAAGGCCCAAGTGGCGTTCGTTGTGGGCGGAATCAAGCGCACCCTGACGTTTGGCGTAGGCGTCGAGCGTGTTGTCTCCGTAAGGATGCTCGTTGGTGGGCACCGCGCCGGGGTCCCACTGCCGGCTCATCGGCAGGGTATCGATGATGGTGATGCGCCCGGCACGGTAGCTTTCCGCATATCCGGCGACGTTCAGCATGAACCAGCTATGTTCGAAGGTGGCGTTATGCGCCACGTACGGCTGCTGGGTAAGCCGCGCGAGCAGGCCGGCCTGGGCTTGGGGCCATTCGTCGAAGAGTCGGTACCCGGCCTCGCTGCTGCGGCCGCGTACATCGATGCCGGTGAGTTTGGCGATGAGGGCGTTGCCGAGCGCCGCGTTTTCCGGCGGCACGCCAAAAGCGAGACGAGACTGGCCGTAGGCGTCGCCGGCGGCATAATAGCCCTGCTCATAGGCGTATGTCTCGGGTTCGCCGGCCGGGCGCGGACTGGCCATGTTCATGAATTCGAAGCCGACGTCGATGATGTAGTCACGCGCCGGATCGATGCCGGTGGTTTCGATGTCGATGCCCATCACCGCATCCACGTCGCGGCCGGGCAGATAGGCGTCGCGCCAGTCGGGCTTGGGATGGCGTCCGGTAGCGTTGCCAGACGCGGCGGCACCACCCGGCAGAGCGGCACCACCCGGCGAAGTCGCGCCGGAGAGATTGGCGCGGGCCATCGCCGCATCGCCCGCACGCTTCTGGAAGCGCTGGGCCTTATGCCGTTTGGCGCGTGCGTCAAGAATCGCCTCCGTGCGATCTTGGATATCGTCCAAGGCGACTGTTGTGGGGAACTTGACATCGCTGTTTTCGGCGGCAGTATTTCCGGCAGATGCGCCACCGGCTTCGCCGCTCAGATCCAGCATGCCTTGGTCATCATTCGACGGGCCGCTGCCGGAGCACGGCTTGAGCACGGCGATGGTGGCCCTCCCCCGCCGTTCGCGACTGACCGCCCATAGGTGTTGCTGTTCGCCCAGATGCAACATCGTGTTGATGTTGTCGTTGAGCCGGCGATTGGCGTAGGCGAGCGCACGAGGCAGACGATAGGAGCCGATGAGCCGGTCGAAATCGGTCATGAATGCGCTGTTGCATTGGGCGATGATCGATTCCAGACGCTCGCGTGTGGCGTAGTCGGCCTTCAATGCGTCGTGGATGGACTGTGGGGTGGATTCCGGTATCGTGCCGACGCCATGCGCCAGGTCCAGAGAACGCACCCAGTCCCAGTCGATGGTGGTGCCATCGGCGTCCTTGGGCATGGACGCCGCCCATTGGGGAATGTCTCCCTTGGCGGCGTCGAACCATGCGCGGTCGGTCATAGTGCGAAACCGAGCTCTTCAGCGGCCTCGGTGGGCACCGGGTCGTCGCACCAATAGTCCTCGAGGTTCTCGTTGGTGGTCAGCGAACGGATTTCGGCGCGATCGATATACAGCTCGCCGCTCAAATGATCGGTTTCGTGCTGGAAGATGCGTGCGGGCCAGCCGTGCAGCGGCTCGCTGTGGTGTTTGCCGTCTTCATCATCCCATTCGGCGGTGATGTCGAGCCAACGCTTGCGCACGGCTTGGTATCCGTCGAAGCTCAGGCAGCCTTCGTAGAACGAGGCGGTTTTGTCGCTGGTGGGTTTGTAGCTCGGATTGATGATCACGTGGAAGGGGAATTCCGCGATTTCGCGCGGATCATCCTCGTCGTCGCGCACGTGGTCTTCGACCACGGCGAGCGCGAGCCCCAAGCCGATCTGGGTGGCGGCGAGCCCCACGCCGGGTGCCTCCAGCATGGTGGTGTGCATCGTATCGATGAGTTTGACGAGCGTACGCTTGGAAAGCTGGCCATTGTAGGCCACTGTCCGTTGGCGCAACACCGGTTCGCCGGCCTGCACGATGGGCAGAATCTTCTCCTTGCCGCCGGTTTTGATGAGTTGTTCGACGTCACGGTTGAGTTCGAGGTCGACTTTGGCGTTCTTTCCAAACATTGTTTTTCCTTAGGGAAGGGTGCTACAGCGCGAGTTCTTCGGCGACGATCTTGGCGAGGCGGGTGCAGACTTCGTCGGCGTAGGCCTGGGTGGCGGCCTCGGCCATCACGCGCACGAGCGGTTCGGTGCCGGAGGGGCGCAGCAGCACACGGCCGGTGTCTCCCAGCAGTTCCTCCTCGCGGGCCACGGCATCCTGGATGCGCTTGTTGGTGGCCGCGGCTTTCTTGTCCACGTTCGGCACGTTGATGAGCGTCTGCGGCAGCTGTGGGAAGTCGGCAGCGAGCTCCTTCAGGCTCTTGCCGGACTTGACGACCTCGTTGCACAGGGTCAGTGCGGTCAGGGTGCCGTCGCCGGTGGTGGCGAATTCGCGGTTGATCACGTGGCCGGACTGCTCACCGCCGAGCGAGTAATCGCCCTTGAGCATCTCCTCAAGCACGTAACGATCGCCCACGGCGGTTTCCACGGTCTTGATGCCCATGTCCTTCAGGGCGAGCTTCAGACCGAGGTTGCTCATCACGGTGACCACGAGGGTGTCGTGGTTGAGCTTGCCTTCGCGCTGCTTGGCGCGGGCCAGAATGCCCATGATCTGGTCGCCGTTGATCATGTTGCCGTCTTCGTCCACGGCGAGGCAACGGTCGGCGTCACCGTCGAAGGCCACGCCCATCACGGCGTCGGTGGCCTTGACCATGGCCTGCAGCTGCTCGGGGTGGGTGGAACCGGCGTTCTTGTTGATGTTGTAGCCGTCCGGCGAGGCGTTGATCACGATCACGTCCGCACCGGCCCGGCGCAGGGCTTCGGGGGCCACCACGGAAGTGGCGCCGTTGGCGCAGTCGGCCACGATCTTCAGGCCCTTGAGTGGCTTGGGCTGGGTTTTGTCATCGTTCAGCGGAGCGATGGTGGCCACCAGATGATCGATGTACAGGTTGGTGGCGGTGGTCTGGTCGTGGCTCACGCGGCCCACGCCGGCACCGGTCGGGCGGTCCCAGTCCTGGCCGAGCACGGCCTCGATCTCATCCTCCTTCTGGTCGGGCAGCTTGAACCCGCCGCGTGCGAAGAACTTGATGCCGTTGTCGGGCATCGGGTTGTGGGAGGCGGAGATCACGGCACCCATCTCGACGTTGAGCACGGAGGTCAGGTAGGCCACGCCCGGAGTGGGGATGATGCCGGCGTCGATCACGTCGAAGCCGCCGGCGGACATGCCCGCGGACAGGGCGGAAGCCAGAAAATCACCGGACACACGGGTGTCACGGCCCACGAGCGCGCGGCGGCGCCCCTCAGGCTGATCGTCTTGGGTGCCGGCGTCGCCGAGCACACGCACGGCGGCATCGCCCAAATCCAACGCCAGACGTGCGGTCAAATCCCTATTGGCCAGTCCTCGAACACCATCGGTTCCAAACATCTTCGGCATATGAAGTTCCACTCCTTGTATCGCGTTACCCGCACCATCGTAGTCGTTGTACCGCGGCGCGGGGCGCGACTCGGCGAAAAACCGCCACGGAATCCACTCCGGGGCCGCGCGGGGACGATACGGGAACGCCCGACGTATACGTGATCGAGGCAACCGTTAATAAGCCATGAAAAAAAAAGAATACTCCGTTAATCAGCGAAATGACCGCAATTCAGCTCAATACCATTGACCCGGGAAACACAAGAGACTTCAGAAAAGGATTAATCCCATGCGGGATGAAAAACCTTCGAAAGGATTTACGCATATGGACAAAACCAGAATGCGCACATCGGAAATACAGGTACGCACACGCAATCGGATAGCCGGCGCACTGTTGCTGACGCCAGGTCTACTTCTGCTTACGGTGTTCGCCTTTGTGCCGTTGGTGAAGGTCGTGGTGATGAGCCTCCAGAGCACCGACCTCTTCGGCACGCCCACCGGCTTCGTCGGCCTTGCAAACTATGTCACCGTGCTCACCGATCCCTCGTTCGTCAGCGTGCTGGTGCGTACCATGGTGTACGCGATCGCCGTGGTGCTGGGACGATTGGTGTTCGGCACGCTGCTCGCCATCCTGCTGACCCGGCAGTTCCATGGCAGCAAGCTGTTCCGCACGCTCATGACCTCCACCGTGAGCGTATCCGTGGCGGCCGCCTCTCTGGGCTTCCTCGCCGTGCTTTCCCCCACGGGTATCGTCAACATGCTGCTGGGCAGGCTGGGAGCGCCGGCCGTCGGCTGGCTCACCGACGCCAAGTGGGCGTTCTCCACCATCATCATGGTCACCATCTGGACGGGGCTCGGCTTCGACCTGATCCTGATCTGCTCCGCCATCGACGGCGTGGACCCGGAGATTCTCGAGGCGGCGCGCGTTGACGGTGCCAGCGAGGCCCGCATCCAGTGGTCGATGGTGGTGCCGCTCATCGCACCGACGCTGTTCTACGTCGCCATAACGGCCTGCATCGGGACGCTTCAGGCCTTCGCCCAGATCAGCATCCTCACCAAAGGCGGCCCCGGCTCGGCCACCACCACCATCACCTACAACATCTACACCGCGGCGTTCAACGCCGGCAGCGCCAACTTCGGCATCGCCTCGGCCCTGGGCGTCGTGCTGTTCGTGTTCGTGTTCGCGTTCACGCTCCTCCAGTTCAAGTTCCTCGACAAGAAGGTGGATTGCTGATGCCGCACCGTTCCCGTATCTCCCATGCCGCATTGTGCGTCGTGTCCTTGGCGCTGACGCTGGTGATCCTGCTGCCCGTGCTCTACATCGCCGTCGGGGCGCTGTCCTTCGACGCCAGCGGCGGGATGCACGCGCCGTCCCTGCGCAATTTCGCGCAGGCCGCGAACTCCATGCCGTTGGTGCGTCAGGTGTTCAACTCCATCCTGGTGACGGTGTGCCAGACCCTCGGCCAGATCGTCACCGCCATCCTGGCGGCGTACGCCATCGTGTTCTGCGATCTCAAGCGTCCGCAGCTGTGGATGATGGTGTTCCTGGTGAGCATGATGATACCCGGCGAGACCACGCTGCTGTCCAATTATCTAAGCATCACCGACTGGGGCTTGATCGACACCATCCCCGCCATCTTCCTGCCCTACCTGGTGCAGGGCTTCACCGTGTTCCTGTTCCGTCAGGCGTTCCAGACCTTCCCGAAGGAACTGCACGAGGCGGCGCTGCTCGACGGCGCCGGGCATCTGCGTTTCCTGCTTTCTATCCTGCTGCCGGTCACGCGTTCCACGGTGATCGCCGCCACGATCAACGCCGCGGTGGCCGCCTGGAACGGTTATTTCTGGCCGTTGCTGGTCACCAACTCACCGGAGAACCGGACCATTCAGGTGGGCATCACGCAGCTTTCCGGAACCGAGTCGTCGAACATGGGCGTCGTGCTGGCCGGGTCGGCCATCGCGATCATCCCCACCTTGGCGCTCACCCTGATCTTCAACCGTCAGCTACGCGGCATGAACGTCGCGAGCGGCATCAAATAAACATTCATCCCAACATGATGATAATCACTGAAAGGAAAAAAGAGATGCATAAACATCGCTTCGCCGCCCTCGTCATGGCGGCATCGATTTCACTATCTGCTCTGAGTGGCTGCGGCGCAAAAACAAATTCCAATACCACTGCCACCTCGGGAGAACAGGAAATCACCTTCTGGTATTCGAATTCCGGCTCAGGAAAGGACGCCATCAACCAGCTCGTCAGCGAGTTCAACGCCGCCAACAAAGGCAAGATCAAGGTGAAGGCCTCCTACCAAGGCTCCTACGCCGACGTGCAGCAGAAGTTCTCCGCGGCCGTGCAATCGAAGTCCACGCCAGCCATCCTGCAGATGAGCGACATCTCCACAGGCTTCATGCTGGACAGCAAAATAACCACACCAATCTACAAGCTCGACGAAAAAGGCAGCGATTCCGCTGAATCCGATATTCCCAAAGTCATCAGGAAATACTACAGTGACGACAAAGGCTTATTGTCCATGCCTATGGCGGTTTCGGAACCGGTGATGTACATCAACAGGCAGCTGGCAGAACAGTCCGGGCTCGATGTCGCCAACCCGCCCAAGACCTTTGATGAGGTCGTGCAGTGGGCCAAGACGATCCACGACAAGACCGGCGCCTACGGCTATTCCATGATCATGACAGATTCATGGATCCTCGAACAGCTCAGCGCCAATGCCGGCATCGATATCTGCACCCCGGGCAACGGGCGCTCGGGCAAACCCGTGAACGGTATCATGATGAGCGACGCCAGGCAGGTGAAGGCCTTCGAGCAGATCGCCGACATGTTCCGCTCCGGCGTGGGGCTCAACCCCGGTAATGGCTCCAGCGCCATAAGCTCCGCGTTCACCTCGAATCAGCTGGGGCTGGCATTGGCTTCGTCCGGCGGCTACACCACCATGCAACCGGGAAGCTCGCCCGCCAACGTCGTGGTCGCCCGTTTTCCCAAGCTCGACGACTCCAAGGCCGCCGGCACCCCCATCGGCGGCAATTCCCTCTGGGTCGTGTCCGCCGAGCACAGCGAGGCCGAGCAGAAGGCCGCCTATGAGTTCGCGAAGTTCATGTTGACCCCGCACGCCCAGGCGGTGTTCTCCAAGGCCACCGGCTACCTGTTCGCCAATGGGAAGGCCGCGCAGGAGAAGGAGGGCAGGGAGGAACTCGCCGATCCGAATGTCAAGGTGTTCTACGATCAACTGAACGCCAACCCCGCCTCCAGCGCATCCCTGGGCTGCCGCACCGGCGCTTTCCCCTCGATCCGCAAGGATGTGATCGCCGCCTTCAACGAGGCGTTGAACGGCAAGGACATGAAGACGGCCATGAAGGACGGCGAGGCCAAGGCCGCGCAGGACATCGCCACCTACAACAAGGCGGTGACGCGATGAGGAGCTTCGGACGGGAGCGGTATGCGACGGTAAACGCCTTCCTCAACAAGTCCCTGGCGAATCATCCCTTCGCCATCGCCGCCCATCGCGGCGCGCCGCGCGGCGACATCAGGGAGAACACGCTGCAGGCCGTCATCGCGTCGAAGGTGGTGGGGGCCGATATCGCGGAGATCGACATCATACGTTCCTCCGACGGCGA
>OJKF01000131.1_pt1 | contig 30509 bp, 18 predicted proteins | sample 1596531 | NCBI WGS metagenome assembly OJKF01 (sample SAMEA4350128, study PRJEB24818) | metagenome | biome: human; feature: gut; material: faeces | place: Denmark | collected 2013-09 | reverse complement strand
GGCGTGCCGCCCGTGTTGTGCCGCGTCGCGATATCGGCGGCCTCACCCGATTCTCTTCCTACTCCCCCCCCCTGTTGTTCCTCCGCTTCTCTTCCTGCTCTTTTTTCCCCCCCTCGTTTTTTCTTTTCTTCTTCCTCGTTGCTCCTTCTTCCTTTCTCCCTTTTCCTTCCCTTTTTTTTCTGTATATCACTTTTCGCACTCTTTTTTTTCTCCTCCTCCCCTTCCCCACCCCCCTCCCTCCCCCGCCCCCCCCCCGGCCCCGGGAGAACCCCTCCCCACCAAAGGAAAGGGAAAAAACCCCCCCCCCCCTCCACCCCACAAGCGCCACAGGGGGGGCCCCCGACCCGACGTTTCGGCCGGGGGCCCCGCCGTATGCCACCCACATCCCTACTTCATCTTGCGCAGACGGGGTTCGGCGGATTCCTTGGCACCGGTGATGCGGTATACGTCAAACACACCGTCAATCTTGCGCACGGCAGCCAACAGCGAGTTGAGATGCTGCGGATCCGCCATCTCGAAGCTGAACTGGCTGGTGGCCACTCGATCGGAACCCGTGGCGATCGTACCCGAGATGATATTCACGCCATGATCGGAAAGCACGCGCGTCACATCCGACAGCAGGTTGCGGCGGTCCAATGCCTCGACTTGAATCTTGACCATGAACAGACCCTTGGTGCTGGTCCATTCGACCTCGACCACACGCTCGGGCTGCTTGCTCTTCAAGTCGATCATATTCTGACAATCGGTGCGATGCACGGACACACCCTGGTTGCGGGTGATGAATCCGATGATGTCATCACCGGGCACCGGCATGCAACAACGGGCGAGTTTGATCCACACATCGCCCACGCCCTTGACGGATACCCCGGTGGAGCTGCTGGAAGTCTTGCGCTCCACGGGCTTGAGCGGCAGAACCTCCTGCTCGACCTCTTCATCGACCTCGTCGGCACCCGCGTCCTTGACCAAATGCGAAATGACGTTCTGCGTGGAGACCTGACCGTCCCCGATGGCCGCGAACACGGCGTCCGCGTTCGGGAAGTTGAGATCGTCGGCCACACCCACCAACGCTTCCGGGGTCAACAGCGTGTTGACCGGCAGGTTGCGTTTGCGCATCGCCCGAGTCAGCTCGTCGCGACCCTCCTCGATGGCCTCAGTGCGGCGTTCCTTGGAGAACCATTGGCGAATCTTGTTGCGCGCCTTCGGGCTCTTGACGAAACTCAGCCAGTCGCGCGAAGGCCCGGCCGTATCGGACTTGGACGTCAGAATCTCGACGGTGTCCCCATTGTCGAGCGTGGTGTCAAGCGGCACCAGACGTCCGTTGACACGTGCGCCCATCGTGCGATGACCCACTTCGGTGTGCACGGCATACGCGAAGTCGACGGGCGTGGCATGAGCGGGCAGGGATACGATCTTGCCTTTCGGCGTGAACACGTAGACTTCGGACGAGCCGAGATCCTCCTTGAGCGACCCCAGAAACTCATTGGAATCGGGGGTTTCGCTGGTCCAATCGGCAAGCTGCTGAATCCATTTGAGATTGTCGGCTTCGGAAAGCTCCTGGTTCTTCTCGTCACGCTTGCGGTCGGACTTGTCCGGAGAGCTCAAGGCGCGCCCGGCCTGACCGTTCTCCTTGTACTTCCAATGCGCGGCGATGCCGAACTCGGCGCGGCGGTGCATGTCCCAGGTGCGAATCTGGATTTCCACCGGTTTGCCGCCCGGACCCACCACCGTGGTATGCAGCGACTGGTACATGTTGAGCTTCGGCATGGCGATGTAGTCCTTGAACCGGCCGGGAACCGGGTTCCACCGCGCATGCACGGCACCGAGCGCCGCATAGCAATCCTGAATCGTGTCGACGATGATGCGCACGCCGACCAGATCGTAGATGTTCGCGAAATCATGCCCGCGCACGATCATCTTCTGATAAATCGAGAAGTAGTCCTTCGGGCGGCCGGTGACGTATGCCTTGATGTTCTGCTCATCGAGATCCTCGTTGATCTCCGCAAGAATCTGCGCCAGATACACGTCGCGCTGACCGGCCCGGCGGGCCACCAACACCACGATCTCGTTATAGATCTTCGGATAGAGCACTTTGAAGCTCAGTTCCTCAAGCTCCGTCTTGATGGCGTTCATACCGAGACGATTGGCCAAAGGGGCGTATACGTCGAGGGTTTCGCGCGCCTTCCTCTGCGCCGACGTGGTCTTCACATAGCGCCAGGTGCGGGCGTTGTGTACGCGGTCGGCGAGCTTGACCACCAGGGTGCGCACGTCGCGGCTCATGGCCACCACGAGTTTGCGAATCGTTTCGGCCTGGGCGGAGTCGCCCACTTCAAGCTGGCTGAGCTTGGTGACGCCATCGACCAGACCGGCCACGGTGTCGCCGAATTCGGCGCGGCATTGATCCAACGTGTAGTCGGTGTCCTCCACCGTGTCATGCAGCAGACCGGCCGCCACCACAATCGGCCCCATGCCCAGATCCGCGAGAATCTGGGAAACGGCCAGCGGGTGGATGATGTACGGCTCGCCAGACTTGCGGCGCTGGGCGGAGTGCTGGATGACGGCGCGCCGGTACGCGCGGTCGAGGATGGACAAATCCTCACCGGGATGGTGGGACTTGCATACCTTCTTGATTGGATCCAGCGGATTGAGCGGATCGGCGCTGATCTCGCAACCCAGTTTACGGGCGGCGTATTGCTCGCCATCAATCTCTGCCATGCCAGTCACCTCCCTCGTCATGAAGTTCATTGTAACCGCGAACCAGTGCCATGCGCACGCACCCGCCCGCCATCATTGGTTCCGCAACCGTTGTTGCCGTCATCACCTTGGTCATTCAACCGGCCTAATCCGATCAGGACGCCACTCCCGTCGAACCGAACCCGCGTTCGGCGCGATCGGATCCGGGCAGTGTCTCGGCCGGGATGAACCGAGCCTCAACATACCGCTGAATCACCAATTGAGCGATGCGATCGCCCGGATGGAAGACGGCGGTGTGCTTCGGATCGAGGTTGATCAGCGGCACCTTGATTTCGCCACGGTAGCCTGCATCAACGGTGCCAGGCGCGTTGAGCACGGTGATGCCCTGCTTGGCGGCCAGCCCGGAACGCGGATGCACCAACGCCACGTAGCCCGCAGGTAGGGCGATGGCCACGCCGGTGGGCACCAATGCCCGCTCGAAGGGCTTGAGGGTCACGTCGACGGTGGTGATGAGATCGGCGCCGGCATCGCCCGCATGCGCGTACCGGAGCAGGGCCGGGTGTTCGGGGTCGAGGCTTTTGACCAGGACCTCGGTGGATTCGGGCTCGTTGTAGGTCTCGTCGAACGCCATCAGGCGGCGCACTCCTCACACACCGGCTGGCCATCCTCGTCCGTGTAGGCGAGCTGGCTACGATGCTTGACCAGGAAGCACTGCGAGCAGATGAACTCGTCACCCTGCATGGGGATGACGGTCACCGAGGAATCCTCGTTGCTCAAATCGGCGCCCGGCAGTTCGTAGTCTTCGGCGATGGCGTTCTCATCGTCGTCGATGTCACCCGAGGCGTTCTGCGAGGACTTCCCCAGCGCCTGCAGCGATTCCTCGTCCTCATCCTTATTGCGGGGGGAATCATAATCCTGAGCCATCATGGTCCTTTCGTCGTCTTTGGTTCGTAAGTCGATATATATAGCACGGTCAGCGCCGTACTCGCCCATAGGATACACGATTTGAAATACTCGTAAAGTTCGACACGTGGGGCATACTTAAAAGAAGTAATGTCTTTGCGACGGAAAGTGGTGCGAATATGCCAGATGATCGGCTTGAAAAAGCCCGTTTCGTACGCGTGAGCAAGACGGGGGACCTCGTATTCTCCATTGGCGGCGGGGAAATGGCTGTGAGCGTGGACGACACGCTCGAACGGGCGATTCTTGAGGCCAAGCAGGTCAGAAGCGAGATGCGACAGGCTCCCCAGCCGCATCAGCAGTCCACTTTGCCGATTTCCCAGATACAGTCGCTGATTCGCGCCGGTGCCGATCCGGCCCGCGTCGCGGAGAAATATCATCTGAGCGAAACGCTGGTACGTCGTTTCTCCATGGCTGTGGAAACCGAGAAACAGTATGCCATCGAACAGTTCCTTGCCGTGGCGGCACCCAAAGACAGCAGGGTGCGCACCATCAGCGAACTGGTGGAACGCACGCTGGCCTCTGCGGGAATCGGCATGGAATCAGTGACCTGGAAATCCACCCGACGCGGACTTGAGCCTTGGCGCATCGTGGCGATATTCACTTCCGCGGGCCGTGAGATCCATGCCGAATGGACGTGGAATATGCACGACAATTCCGTAATGAGCCTGAACAATGCCGCTCGAAAACTGCTCGGCGAACAGAATCCGGAATCAGCCACGGATTCCAAACTCAAGCCGACGATTCCTGAACTGCCCGGCGACTCCGTACGTTCCGCGCGTATCGAGCGCGCCGTGTCTGCTTGGGCTGCACCTACGCCTTCGATTCCGGCCGCACGGCCTGCCGCAATCCGGCCCTCCGTCACTTCCACAGGTTCCATGCCCCCGGTGGACCTATCCACGTCCATCTCACCGGCCTCGAACCAGGCTCATGACGCTACGGCCCCCAGCCCGGTCTCTTCGCAGACCGCCAGCTCTGTTTCGTCATCTGCCGCAGGATTGCAGCAATCGCCTGCCACGGCACCAGAGCAGGGTTCTGACAATATTTCGGACAAGACCATACGGCGTGGCCCCGATGCACAGCTGGTAGCCACCGAGCAGGAGCGGGCGACCGAATCCGCCGCCACCAAACACGAGGCACCAGCCAAACCGGCCAAGCGTAAATCAGGACGTTCGTCCGTACCAAGCTGGGACGAGATTCTGTTCGGAGACTGAATTTCCGAATCAGGCCATATCGATCAGGCAGGGAATATCCATTTCCAATGCCGTTTGGGAGCCATGCACGCTCGGCAGGTGAGTGGCTTTGTCTCCTTGCGTACGCGAATCGACGAGGGTCACGGCTCCCGCTGCCTGCACGACCACATCGCCGAGCATCGGCCGGACTCGCTCGCAGACCGGTCCAAACAATCCGTCCGCGATGGCCTCATCCCTGGTCCGCACCAAGGCTCGGTCTTGCAGGTAATCGCGCCACCGGCAAGCTATATCCTCAGGTCGTTCATCCGGCTCGGCATACAGCATCAGCGAGCGCGGCTCTCCCCCGACCAGTGACACGCCTCGGGTGAGCTGCGGTTCAACGGCGATGTCAATCCGCTGGTCCATGTCGGTTTGCACCATGCCGTGGTCGGCCACGATGACGATCAGCGTGCCTTTGGGTGCGCTGCGTTTCAGGAGCGCGAGCTGGGCGTCGATATGTTCGAATGCGGCCACCCAGTGTTCGGAATCCCACCCGTAATTGTGGCCGACTTTGTCGGCGTCACGGATGTACAGGTAGGTCAGGCCGGGGGTGCGTGAGGCGCGTGAGGCGGCCAGCACACGATCACGTGGGGTGACGTTGCCTTGATAGTCGGTGCCTCGCAATGCGGCTTCGGTCAATGGTGATCTGGAGAACTTGGGCAACCCCGAGCTCGTGACACGCACCTCTTGAGCCGCAAGTTTCTCGAACATCGTCTCCTCACGCTGCAGGTCGAACGGATCGACCATGGGCGGCACAGGAATGTGCGGATTGGCTGGTCTGGTTGCCAGCGCGTCTTTGAACTGGATGAGTTGGATGAGCTTATGGCTGGCGGGTTCGAGCTGCGTATAGCCCGCCATTGCGGTCAGTCCCGGGCAGGTTCCGGTACCGAATGCGGCCATGGCCGCCACAGTGGTGCTTGGAGCGCAGGTGGCGACGGGACGCTGATTGGCGCTTTCGTTCATCAGCGAACGCAGATAGGGCGCGTGGCCGAGGCGCATGGCGAGGTTCCAGAAGCCGAGGCCGTCCACGAGCACCACGATGGCCGATTCGGCGTCGGGCAGTCCCAACGCGCGCTGGCAGGCCTTGGGATCGGCGTGGACCTTGGTGGGAGTCGGATGTCCGATGGCGGCGGACAAGGCGGGCAGCACGGCGGACAGGTGCAGCGCTCCACCACGCCGATCGGCCGGGACGTCATCCCCATAGCCCACAGTGGGCACCAGCCGCAGCAACTCGTCCATATCCGGCGTCTCAACACTCATAGTTGCCCATTCAAGTAGCACCCCTCCCCTTGGCTCAGTGCGCAGAGAACGGTTCTCAATAACAACTGTGCGCTCCAACGCACATAATCAAACAAACGCACATCGACTGAAACACTGGAATCACGCCGTTTTATCGGCAGACATGTGCGATTGGCGCATCGAAACCAGCGCACAGTTGTTATCGAGAACCGTTCTCTGCGCACTGTTTCGCGCCCTCCCGCTAATATGGGGGCGTTCGAAAGGGAGTTTCATGGCATCACACCGCAAACCGTCCGCGCAAACCTACGATCCGCGCACGGTCAAGGAGCATATCGTCGAGACGCCGCTGAACGAGGAGATGAGCAAGTCCTTCCTCGAGTATGCGTATTCGGTGATTTACGCACGCGCACTGCCCGATGCGCGCGATGGCTTGAAGCCGGTGCAGCGCCGCATCGTCTACCAGATGGGCGAGATGAACCTGACTCCCGACCGCCCGTATATGAAGTCCGCCCGCGTGGTGGGCGAGGTGATGGGCAAGCTCCACCCGCACGGTGATTCCGCGATATACGAGGCCATGGTGCGCTTGGCACAGCCGTTCGCGATGCGTCTGCCGCTGGTGGACGGCCACGGCAACTTCGGCTCGCTGGATGACGGCCCTGCGGCCTCCCGTTACACCGAGGCCAGGCTTGGCCCGGCGGCTCTCGGCATGAACGCGGACATCGACGAGGACACCGTCGACTTCACGCCGAACTATGACAACAAGCTCAAGGAACCGACCGTGCTGCCGGCCGCCATCCCAAATCTGCTGGTCAACGGCGGCTCGGGCATCGCCGTGGGCATGGCCACGAACCTGGCCACCCACAATCTGGGCGAGGTGGTAAACGCCGCCAAGTTCCTCATGGCGCATTCGGACGCCACCCTGGAACAACTGATGCGTTACGTGCCCGGCCCCGACTGGCCCACCGGCGGCACGATCATCGGCCGCGACGGCATCCGTGAGGCCTACGCCACCGGCCGCGGTACGCTCACCACGCGCGCCGCCACGCATATCGAGCATGTCACGGCCCGCAAGCAGGCCATCGTGGTCACCGAGCTGCCGTACATGGTGGGCCCAGAGAAGGTAATCGAACGTATTTCCGACGGTGTGAAGAACCGCAAGCTGGAGGGGATTTCCGGCGCGTTCGATCTGACCGATCGTCATAACGGCACGCGTATCGTCATCGAAATCAAGACTGGTTTCGACCCGCATGCGGTTCTGGTGCAGTTGTTCAAGCACACACCGTTGCAGGACAACTTCGCCATGAACAACGTGGCGTTGGTGGAGGGCCGCCCGCACACGATGGGTCTGAAGGAGATGCTTCAGGTGTGGGTGGACCACCGCCGTACGGTGATTCGCCGCCGCAGTGAATATCGCAAGAAGAAGGCGCTGGAACGCCTGCACCTGGTCGAGGGCCTGCTGCTGGCCATGCTGGACATCGACGAGGTGATTCAGGTAATCCGCACCTCGGATGATGCGGATGCCGCGAAGAGCCGTTTGATGGTTGTGTTCGACCTGGACGAGGTCCAGGCTCAGTACATCCTCGACCTGCGTCTGCGCCGACTGACCAAGATGAACCGTATCGAGCTTGAGGCCGAACGCGATGATCTGAAGAAGCGTATCGAGGAGCTCACCCGCATTCTGGCCTCCGCCGAGACGCTCGACCAGGTGGTCACCGACGAGATGGACGAAGCGGTCGCCAAGTGGGGCTCGCCGCGCCGTACCGTGCTGCTGGATGCCGACCCGGATGGCACGTTGACGCCGGTCGTGGCGCAGGGTGCCGGGGCTTCGGGCGTGTCCAAGTCCGCGCTCGAAGCGGTGAAGGCCGCCACCACGATTTCCTCCGCCGAAGCCGATGTGGCCGCAGCCGCAGCCGCAGCCAAGAAGACCGGCGAACAGTCCGCGCTGACCGGAGCCTTGAAGATCGAGGACGAGCCGTGCGTGGTGATGATGAGCGCCACCGGTTTGATTGCCCGTACCACGCCAAGCGCGATGGACGTGTTCAATGCACGGTCCGCATCCGATGAACGTCTGCGAGACGATCAGATCACCACAATCTTCGAGACTTCCACGCGCGCCACGTACGGGCTGGTCACGTCGGCCGGCCGCCTGGTGCTCGCGCATGTGGTTGATTTGCCTGCCTTGCCCGCTGCCGCCACATTGTCGCTGAAGGGAGGAGTTCAGGCCGACGAACTGATCGGCATGACCGAATCCACCGATCCGATTCGCGGTGAGCGTGTGATTACGGCGATTGCCATGGAGCAGCCGACGTCCGGCAAGGCCAGTGCCAAGGATGAGAGCGAGGATGGCGGGGCCGCCGAGGCCAAGCCGTTGCCGTCGCTGGCTATCGGTACCCGTAACGGTGTCATCAAGCGTTGGAATCGTGAGGCACCCACCACCATGGATTCCTGGCCCGTCATTGATCTGAAAGATGGCGATGAAGTGGTATTCGCCGCCGTGGCCGAGGATGACGACCGTCTGGTGTTCATCTCCTCCGATTCCTCGCTACTGACCTTTGAGGCGAAGAACGTGCGCCCGCAGGGTCGTACCGCGGGCGGTATGGCCGGCATCAAGCTGGCCGAGGGTGCCCGTGTGGCGGCCTTCAACGTGGTTCCCGCCGGCAAGGTGGCATGGACCTATGAAGAGGGCGAGAACGGCTTGACTTCCGGATCCGGTGCAGTGGTGCTCACCGTGGCCGGCGATTCCGATGCACTGCCCGGCACCGAAAACGGCGCGGCGAAGGTCACTCCGCTGGAAATGTACCCCACCAAGGGTCGTGCTACCGGCGGCGTGCGTTCCCAGCGCTTCCTGAAGGGCCAGAACACGCTGATTCTTGCCTGGGTGGGCCTCTACCCGTTGCACGCTTCCACATCCGCAGGCTCCCCGGTCGAGCTTCCCAAGCCCGATATGCGCCGAGACGGTTCCGGAGTGGACCTCGCCTCCCCCATCGCCTTCATTGCGTAACCTCAATTAAGCTCCCTCTGATGGGCCGAGCCGTAAAGCAAACACCCCAGTGGGGTGTTTGTATGCGAGGAACGAACGACAGTGAGCCAAACAATAGAGAAGAGACCCTAAACCCGACCTACACTAAGCATCAAGGAGGTGGCGATGAGACTACTGGTTGCCGTATCCAATGAACCGTTGGCCCGCGCCATTCGTGGTGCCCTACTTGCCGGTCGTCATGAAGTGTCTTTGGCAAGCACCGGTAGTATCGCGCTCGCCGCTGTCGCCAAGGAGTCATTTGACGCAGTGATTCTTGATGAATCCCTGCTCGGCAGTCCCACCAAGCAGCTCATCGAATCCCTACGCAATGCCCGTGCCTCCGTCAAGATTCTGCTGCTGACTTCGACGCCACTCAGCAAAACCATCGGCGAAGGCAGCCGCTGGCGAGCGCTGCCTGACGAGTACGCCCCTATCGAAGAGACGCCCTACAGCTCCTTCAGCGCGGATTCACGCGCAAACAACTCAGATGCCGAAGCCGAACAACGCTCGGACAATGCCGCCGCTAGCGCACAAGCTAACGTACGACGCCCGGATGCCGCGCTGAGCAAACCATTCTCCGATGGCGAACTGCTCTCATACGTCGGCTCGCTTGCCACCGACTCCCCCGCCATGATCATTCGTGGCAATCTCACGTTGGACACCACGAATCACAAGGCCTACTACGCATCCACGCGCAGCGCAATCTCACTGTCCCGTCTGGAATACAGTTTGCTTGAAGCACTGGTCAAGGCTGATGGTCGGTTCGTCAACACCAGCGAATTGGTCAAGCTCGTCGGTGGCCCATTCTTCGAGCAACAAGGGCTCCTCAAGAACGCCCTCTACACACTGGATAAGAAGCTCACCCGCGCCGGCCTCATCATGACCCAACGCGGCTCCAACTACCGCATTCGATAGTTGGGCTCAATCAGTACAGCCGCATGCCTCGGGGAACGGGGGTGAAGCCGGACTGGTGGAGGATACGGGCGAAGGGGTGACGCGCGTTGAGGGGTTCGCCATTGATGTCGCTGAACGTCACGGAACCGGTGCCATTGCGTTTGAGGGCGTAGGCCAGTTCTGTGGCAGCCTTACGCATCTGTTCGTCGGAATCGTTGGCAGCGGGTTCATGGCCGACCGATTGATCGAACGCCGTCAGGTGCTTGGCTTTGGCAGCCGCGTATAGTAGCGTGCCTTGCGCATTGAGCACGACCACGGCTCCGATACGGCGTGCCGGTTTACCCGCACCGGCAGGCGCGTCCGGCCACGCGATGGCGGAGCCACTGAGATTTGCGGGGTCGAGCACACTCAATGCCACCACGGACTGGCCGCGATGCTCTGACGGATGACGCAACGCATCCACGGTGTCGTGCTCGGCAAATTGGGCCGCACCGAAACCACGGACGAACATGCCTCGTACCAGTCGACCATGCTCCTCCATGCGCTTCAATACCGGATACAACGCTGAGTAGCCACCCGGAATGTTATCCTTGTCAATCACCGGCTGCGCGATGACGCCATACCTGTCCAGCAACGTCTCGACCAGTGCGAGTGCCCGTTCGGTCTGGTCAGTGTCTTCGGCTTCAGCTTGCCCGATCACGGCAGACCACAAACCTCCTAACGTCATATCCGTCGTGGCTCGGCGAATCGGAGCGACACGCCCACGACGACGTGATGTAGTGGATTTACGCGGGCTTGCTGCGCCTGCGGTTAATGCACGCACCGGCGCGAAGCTGGAATTGGTGACCTTACCTTGCCAGACCAAGCTCCACAAGGCATCCTTGAACTGCTGTTCGCTCCACTCTTGCGGAATGATTTCGCCGGTGTTTGGATTGATGTCCGGCTCCGCGGCCTCATTCCACACACGTTTGGCGGCATCCATCAGTTGACGGGCATGGAACGCTCCCCCTGAGTCCAGTGCGGCCAGAATCGCTTCCGGCATGGTGGCGTCTGAGGCGTTCGATGTCGTACCATGTTCCACATCGCTGAGCAATATTGAATCCGCCGGATAGAAAGCAACCTCACCGGGGTCCATCGCACTGGTTCCCCCGGTTTTTGAGCCGACCCAGACCACATCGCCGCTGGTCAGCAACTCATCCAGCAATGCAGGTTGGTAGTCTCGTACTCGTGCGGGGAATACCGCCGACTCCCAGAGTGCAGTGGGCAGTGATATGCCCTCCAGCTGCTCGATAACGCGCATGAGCCCGTCAGCACCTTCATATCGTTCGCCGCCGACCGGCCCGATACCTTGTCGGTCGATAAGAAACATCTGGAACGCCTCTGGTTCTACTGGCTTGACTGCTTTACGCGCCTTGGCCAATGAGCGAGACCGAATGCGGCGGAATACGTCCTTATGGAGCCACTGTTGGCCTTGCTCGTCATCATCTACAAAGTGGCCTTGCAGCAACTCGCCTCTGGCAGCCAGCACATCCAGAGTGTGCACGGCATCCGTAGCATCGAGGTGTAGGTCGGCTATGAGCTGATCGGCGGTGAAAGGACCATGGGTTTTGGCGTAACGGGTCACACGACCAGTCACATCATCGTCGGCAAGTTCATTCCAGAAAGTGCGCTCCCCCAGTTCCTGTTCGACTTCGCGAATCACGTCCGGATTCAGCACCTGTGCCATGTCGGTGGTGCCGAGCAAGCGTTCGAGCACGTGCGGATCGAGAGACAACAGTCGCGCGCTGCGCTCGGCCTGAGGTTGGTCATACTGGTACATCACCACGCCGACGAAGCCAAAGAGAATGTTCTCGGCGAAAGGCGATGGCGATTCGGTCTCCACGTCCTTCACGGTAATGAAGCCGGATTGCAATCCGGTCATCACCTCGTTCAGGGCAGGCATGTCGTATACGTCTTGCAAACATTCGCGCGCGGTTTCCAGCAGCAGCGGGAAGTTCTTGGCCATGCGTGCGGATTGCAGGAGCTGTGCGGCGCGCAGTCGCTGCTGCCATAGGGGCACGCGACGGCCCGGGTCGGATCGCGGCATGAACAGTGATCGGGTGGCGCATTCGCGGAATCGTGCGGCGAATAGCACGGACTCGCCCACTTGACGTTCTACATCTGCTTTGAGGTCTTCTGGGTCGAAAAGGAACAGGTCTTGAACAGGAATATGTCCGTCACCGTCCGGTAGCTGAATGACGATACCATCATCGGCGGCATATACCTGCCCATCGAAACCGTAGCGTTGGCGCAGTCTGCGGCTGATGGCCATGGACCACGGTTCGTGAACGCGGCGGCCAAAGGGGCTTAACAGCACGATGCGCCATCCGCCGTCTTCATCGCGGGTCCGTTCCACGATGAGGGTTTGGTCGCTGGGAACTGTGCCGGTGATGGCTTGTTGCTCGGAGAGCAGGCGGGCCAGGTTGGTGATGGCATTGGGGTCTAGGCCATCTCGGTGGAGGCGAGTGAGGATTGTTGGGATGAAGGTTGGGACAGCTGGGCCTTCTGCGGCAGACCTCCCCTCAGTCCGCTTCACGTCTAATCCGGCGGCGATTTCTCGGGTGAAGCGGGCTATGGTACGGCTGAAACCGTAGTCACGGCCAGCGCCTTCACCGTGCCAGAACGGCAGACGGGCGGTGCGGCCCGGAGCCGGAGTCACGACCACACGATCACGGGTGATCTCCTGAATCTGCCATGTGGAGGTGCCGAGCGTAATGACATCGCCCACGCGCGATTCGTAGACCATCTCCTCATCCAACTCGCCGACGCGACGCTGGCCTTTGCCGGCGTCCGCCTCAGGCAGGACCACGGTGTACAGCCCTCGATCGGGAATCGTACCGCCAGAGGTAACGGCCACTTTCTGCGAACCGGGACGGGCGGAAATCAGGCCATTATCCTGATTCCATACCAGTCGCGGCCGGAAGGCCGAGAATTCCTCGCTGTTGTATTCGCCGGACATCATGCCGATTGCCGCATCGAACATGTCACGTGGCAGTTCGGCAAACGGCGCAGCACGGCGCACCGTGGCATACCAGTCATCAGCGTTCAAATCGTGCATCGCGGCAGCGGCCACGGTCTGCTGGGCAAGAATATCGAGCGGATTGCGCGGCACGGCCAATGGTTCTATATCGCCGGCAATCATGGCTTCCAGACTTGCGGCCCCAGTGACAATCTGCTGACGGGTGAGCGGGTAGAACAATGCGTGAGAGACGCCACCGACCTGATGATCGGCACGGCCCACACGCTGCAATCCGGAGGAGACCGACAATGGCGTATCGACTTGAATCACCAAGTCGACCGAACCCATATCAATGCCAAGCTCCAAACTGGAGGTGGCCACCACGCAGCGCAATTCACCACGCTTAAGCCGTTCCTCAATCATTTTGCGGCGATCTTTGGAGACCGACCCATGATGAGCCATGGCGATGACATCATCGCCCTCATGTGAGCCGACAAGCATGGTGGTGGAGCCGACCACAGCATCGTAATGTGTGGAGAACCCTTCGCGGCCTTCCGGAGAGCCCAGATCACGCACAGTGTCGGGATTGGTGCCATGCCGGGTCTGCGCATAGAGATCATTGAGGCGCGCGGTGAGCTTTTCGGCCACACCACGCGAATTGACGAAGACCAATGTAGTGCGGTGCGCGAGAATCTCATCCAAAATGCTGCGTTCCACCACGGGCCAAATGGAACCGGAGGTACGGTCGCCCGCCGCTCCAACCAACGCGGAGGAATCGAACGCATCACTCGCATCAGAATCGTCCCCAGAAGTGGAAGAAACATCTCTATCATCCACCGGCACAATGCCCCTGCGTTCGGCAAGTCGCTGCATGGCCGGCGTGACACCGCTGATATGCGGAGCGGACCGTTCAGCATCCACGCCACCGACACGCTGCTTGGCATTCACGGACTGCAAATCACGCATGTTTTCCAACGGCTCAATCATGCGCAAATCCATTGCAGGCCGCCCACCGGGATTCACGATGGTAACCGGTTGCCCGCCGCCCAGGAATCGCGCCGCCTTTTCAGGCGGATTCACCGTAGCGGATAGACCAATGCGCTGCATATGACGATCGCCGCGGCCAGCATCAACGGCGGCATCACCGCCCTCATCAGCATCTGCAACGATCGCATCTCGCTTGCGCGATTCTGCGACAAGGTTCTCCAGCCGTTCAAGGCTTACCGCCAAATGTGCGCCGCGCTTGGTGCCCGCTACTGCATGAATCTCATCGACGATCACCGTATCGACAGTGCCGAGAATCCGCCCTGCTTTCGAAGTGAGCAACAAGTACAACGATTCTGGCGTGGTAACGAGGATATCCGGTGGATGGGAGGCTATGCGCCGCCGCTCCTGTGCGGTGGTGTCGCCTGAACGAGTGGCGACCGCGATCTTCGGCACGGGCAGCCCTTGCGCCTCGCATTGTGCGGCAATGCCCTCCAAAGGCTGTTCTAGGTTCTTGGCCACATCGACCGCGAGCGCCTTTAACGGCGAGATATACAGCACACGCACACCGGCACGCCGCGTACGTGGCACGGTCATCAATCGGTCGATGGCCGAGAGAAACGCGGCCAATGTTTTGCCGGAGCCGGTAGGGGCGATGACCAAGACATTGCAGCCGGAATGGATTGCCGGCCATGCTTGAGCCTGTGCCTCGGTCGGCTGACCGAAGGCATGCTCGAACCACACCTTGGTGGGTTCGGAAAACAGGCTCAGGCTTTCGTACATATGTACGATTATAGGTCAGCTGAAGTAGGCGATGACTTCTTCGGCAGTGCCGTAGGCGCTTTGGGCACCAAGCTTGGTGGCCGCATAGGCGGAGACATAGGAGCCGATTTGCGCGGATTGCAGCAGCGTATGACCAGCGGCCAAGCCAGCCAGCACGGTCCCCATGAACGAGTCGCCGCAACCGGTGGTGTCCACCGCATTGACTTTCGCGGCGGATACGCGATGCCAACGTCCGTTCTCGATCACCACCAATCCCGACGCACCAAGCGTCACTATCGCCCGGTCGAATCCGTAATCGGTGAATCGTTCGGCGACCTCATACCAGTCGAGTGATTCCACATCGCCGTCCGGTAGACCCAGCAGTTGAGCCACTTCATGCTGGTTGACCAGCAGAATATCCGTGGCTTCCACCAGTTCGTGAGGCAGTTCGTCCATAAATGGCGAGTCGTTGAGCAGCACGGTCACGCCAGCGTCATGCGCGGTCTGCGCGGCGGCGATAACGGTGGAAATCGGGCTCTCCAAACACAGTCCCAATACCGCGCATTCGGCGATGGTCGTGCGATGTGATTGCACATAGCCGGCACTTGCCTTGGCATTGGAACCCGGCGAATAGACGATGGTGTTCTCGCCCTCAGCGCTCACGGTGATTACCGTGGTGCCGCTGGGGCCTTCAACGTGCAGGATATCGGCGGTGTCGACGCCGGCCTCATCCAGCTTGCCTAATAGGAAGTCCGCGTTGGAGTCCTCGCCCACCGCGCCCAGCAACTGGACATTGACACCGAGGCGAGCAGCGGCAGACGCCTGATTCGCGCCTTTGCCGCCCGGCAACACTTTCATGGCACCACCATTGACGGTTTCGCCTGGCTTGGGCAGTCGTTTGGTGGTCACGGTGTAATCGGCGTTCATCGAGCCGACCACGATTACCGAGCCCGGCGCATCCTTCAGCGCTTCCAATCGTTCCCGTACGGGCTCGGGCATCTGTTTATGTTCTTCTTCACTTATCACCATGGGCTCCAAGCATAGTAGGCGGCGGGCCCAAATGCGCGCATGATCAGCCGCGCAACTTACGAAGACGCTCGTGCATGGCCACCATCAGCATCAAGAGCACCAGCAAATACCACGGGTAGAGACTGATTGTCACATATTGCGCGATGATGCCGAACAGTGGCGGCATGAGCAGTGAGCCCACATAGGCACAGGCCATCTGCACGCCGACGACGGCCTGCGATTTGTCTTCGCCGAAGTAGGCCGGCGTCGAGTGGATGACGCACGGATAAATCGGCGCGCACCCGAAGCCGATGACCACCAGCCCAACGACCACGCCAAGGTGGTGAGGCAATGGCACGAACATGGTGAGGATGCCGGCGAGCACCAGCACTTGGCCGAGGCGAATCATGACCGGGTCCTTGAATCGCATGGTCAGAAAGCCGGAAAGCGCACGCCCCACGGTGATGCCTACATAGAATAGGCTGGCCCAGCTGGCGGCGGTGATCTTGTCGATGCCGCTGTGCATCACCATGTAGCTGGAGGCCCACAGACCCGCCGTGGATTCGATGGCGCAGTAGCAGAAGAACATCACGAGGATTTCCTTGGCACCGCGAATGGCGAGCACGCCGGCCACGCCGAGCGGTTTGCGTTCAGCAACAGACGCCCCTTCAGCATTACCACATCCCTCGGCATTGCCGTCAGATGATGCGGCACCATCGGTCGATTCGCCGCCCCCAGTCGTGCCACGTTTCTTCCACAGCGGCAGGCTCAGCACCAGGATGACGGTCAGCATCACCTGCAGGATCGCGATGTACCGATAGCCCCACGGCCAGCCTTGGCCTTGAGACAGCGCATAGCCCATGATGTAGGGGCCGACCGATGCGCCGACGCCCCACATGCAGTGCAGCCAGCTCATATGCCGGCTTTCGTAGTGAATGGCTACGTAGTTATTGAGCGCCGCATCCACGCCACCCGCGCCAAGGCCGTACGGTATGGCGATGGCCAACAGCACCCAGTAATTCGGGGCAACGGAGAAACCTGCCAAGGCCGCCGCAGTCAACGCCACCGAAACGGCGGTGACCTTGCCTGCCCCGAATTTCAATGTCATTCGGTCCGAAAGCAACGCCGAGACAATCGTGAACATGGAAATCACCGCGGAGATGCCGCCAGCCCACGCCACCGGCACGTTCAGATCCTGGCTCATGGTGGGCCATGCGGACCCGAGTAGCGAATCCGGCAACCCCAGACTGATAAACGCCACATAGATGACGGCAAGCAACAGACTGGCCATGTTCCATCTCCCATTCACAGTACGGCACCGGTTGTGATAACGATGTCATCAGTCTATCGAATAGCTCATGGGCAACACGCATAAAACATATGACAACGTGCTCACCTCAAACGCCAATTACGGAAATTCTCGGTAAGCACGATGTCATTATCAGCGACGTCTTCGGTCAGGTATCGATCTTGGAGCGGTCGAAATCGTCGGCGTTGTCGACGATGAACTGCTTGCGCGGCGGCACGTCGTCGCCCATCAGCAGGCTGAAGATCTCGGATGCCTGGGCGGCGTCCTCCATGCGGATGCGGCGCAGCATACGCGTGCGCGGGTCCATGGTGGTGTCCGCCAGCTGGTCGGCATCCATCTCGCCCAGACCCTTGTATCGCTGGATGTCGTCGTTGTAACCGATGTGCTTCTTGTCGAGGTCGGCCAGTTTGCCGGCCAGCTCGTCATCGGAATACGTGTAGATGTATTCGCCCTTGTGCGAGCCGGTCAACGCGATGCGGTGCAGCGGCGGTACTGCGGCATACACGTAGCCGTGTTCGATAAGCGGCCGCATGTACCGGTAGAACAGCGTCAGCAACAGGATACGGATGTGCGCGCCGTCCACATCGGCATCGGTCATCATGATGATCTTGTGGTAGCGCGACTGTTCGATGTCAAAGCTCTGGCCGGAGCCGGCGCCCACCACCTGGATGATGGCCGCGCATTCCTTGTTGGAGAGCATCTGCGTAATCGACGCCTTCTGCACGTTCAGAATCTTGCCTCGAATCGGCAGCAGCGCTTGGAAACCGGCGTTGCGGGCGGCCTTGGCGGTACCGAGTGCGGAATCACCCTCGACGATGAACAGTTCGGCCACGTCGTCATTGCCCGGCTGGCAGTCGGAGAGTTTGGCCGGCATCGAGGCGGATTCGAGCGCGTTCTTGCGGCGCGTGACCTCCTTGGCCTTGCGCGACTGGATGCGTGCGTGCATTTCGCCGACGATCTTCTCCAGCACGCGGCCGGATTGTTCCTTGTATCCGCGTTTGGAGCCGGTGATCATCTCGCCGAATTGCTTGTCGGTGAGCCGGGTGACGATCGGCTTGACCTGCGCGGTGCCAAGCACGTCCTTGGTCTGGCCTTGGAACTGAGGTTCGGCCACGCGTGCGGTGACCACGGCCACGAGTCCGGCTTGGATGTCGTCGCGCTCCACCTTCATGGCGGAGTCCTTCATGTTCACCTTGAGCTTGCGGGCGTTGTCTTCCACCGCCTTGCGAATCTGCTTGGTGATGGCGTTCATGAAACCGTCCACGTGAGTACCGCCGCCGGGCGTCTCCACGATGTTCACGAAGCTCATGATTGTGGTGTCGTAGCCGTTGACCCATCGCAGGGCGATGTCCACGCCGCAGGTGCGTTCGATTTCCTGGGCGTGCAGTTCACCGCCTTCGCCCACGGCCTGGGTCTCCTCCTTATAGGTGCCCTCGCCTTGGATGCGCCAGATGTCGGAGATCGGCTCGCCTTTGGATAGGAAGTCGACGAAGTCCTTGACGCCGCCGGTGTGCAGGAATTCCACGACGCGCGGGTGCGCGGGCTGCTCGCCGAACGCGCCATCGACGACCTGGTCGCCGGCCGTCAGCGAGAAGTCCTCCTCGGACAGGCTCTCGGTACTGTCGGCTTGAGCCTCGGTGGAGTCGTCGAAGAGTTCGGCATCGTTGGACGAGACGTCCAAAGCCGGGGCATGGTCTTGCGCAGGTTCGACTGCGTCGGCATCAATGGCTTCGGCGGTGTCAGTCGCCGTTTCCGGTACGTTTTCGTCAACAATGGTGATTTTGAGTCCGGGCACCAGGAAGCTGGTCTGGCGCACGCGGTCGATGAGCTGTTCGTATGAGAATTCGGCGGTTTTGTTGAAAATCTCCGGATCATACCAGTAGCGAATACGGGTACCAGTGGTTTTGGGAGATACCTTGCCGATGATTTCCAGCTCGGTGGGTCGGTTCTTGCGAGTGCGCTTGAACGGGGAATCGGGAGACGGATTGGCCGGGTCGGCATCCGTGTATACGCCAGGGTGACCTTGGTGGAAGGTCATGTGGTGCGTCTTGCCGTCACGATCCACTTCGACGTCCAGTCGGGAGCTCAGGGCATTGACCACGGAGGAGCCCACGCCGTGCAGGCCACCGACGGCGTTATAAGACGAGTTGCCGAACTTGGCACCGGCATGCAGTTTGGTCAGTACGACCTCCACGCCGGACAGGCCGGTTTTCGGTTCCTTATCCACCGGAATGCCTCGGCCATTGTCCGCGACTTCCACGGAACCGTCGGTGTGCAGGGTGACCACGATATCGTTGCAGAAGCCGGCCAAGGCCTCATCCACGGAGTTATCGATGATCTCCCACAGGCAGTGCATAAGACCCTGCGAGTCGGTGGTGCCGATGTACATGCCCGGACGCTTGCGCACCGCATCCAAGCCCTCAAGAACAGCTAGGTCCTTGGCGCCGTATTCTTCTTTGGGCATACAGTCCTATTTTCTAATAATTTGGCTCCCCTCTTCAGGGGAGCCTTCAACGGATGGCTCCGTCGTCTGACAGCCCACTGGGCTGTCAAACTCCTCGCGCGGTCGGCCTACTAAGCGGGCCGACCGTCATTGATCCAGGAAGTCGCGCAGGGTCTGCGAACGGGACGGGTGGCGCAGCTTGGACATGGTCTTGGACTCGATCTGACGGATGCGTTCACGGGTCACGCCATACACACGGCCGATGTCGTCCAGCGTCTTCGGCTGGCCGTCTTCAAGGCCATAGCGCATCTTGATGACGCCGGCCTCACGCGGAGACAGGGTTTCCAGCACCTGCTTGAACTGTTCCTGCAGCAGGGAGAAGGCCACGGCGTCGGACGGAGCGATGGCGTCGGTATCCTCAATGAGGTCGCCGAACTCGGAATCGCCATCCTCGCCAAGCGGGGTGTGCAGGGAAATCGGTTCGCGGCCGTACTTCTGCACTTCCTGCACCTTCTCAACCGGCATGTCCAGCTCGCGGGCCAGCTCGTCCGGCGTAGGTTCACGCCCCAGATCCTGCAGCATCTGGCGCTGTACACGGGACAGCTTGTTAATCACTTCAACCATGTGCACAGGCACGCGAATGGTGCGGGCCTGATCAGCCATGGCACGGGTGATGGCCTGACGAATCCACCACGTGGCGTAGGTGGAGAACTTGAAGCCCTTCTTCCAATCGAACTTCTCGACGGCACGAATCAGACCAAGGTTGCCTTCCTGGATCAAATCAAGGAAGAGCATGCCGCGACCCGTGTAGCGCTTGGCGAGCGAGACCACAAGTCGTAGGTTGGCTTCCAGCAGATGATCCTTAGCCTTCTTGCCGTCGGCAGCGGCCCACTTGAGTTCACGCTTGCGCTTGAACTCCATGCCTTCGCTTTCGGTGTCGAGCAGGTGCTGGGCGTACAGGCCGGCCTCGATGCGCTCGGACAGGTCGACTTCCTGCTCGGCGTTCAGCAGGCTCACGCGGCCGATCTGCTTCAGGTAGTCCTTGACCGGGTCGGCGGTTGCGCCGGCCGCAATCACACGACGCTTCGGATTGCCCGAAGGGATGATGTTTTCTTCCTCATCATCCGTGTCGGAGACCACGTAGGCACCCTTTTCCTTGGGCTGCTCGGGTGCCGTGGACTTGGCTTCTTCCTCGTCCTCGTCCTCGTCGTCTTCCACATCGTCGTCGTCGGCATCGTCTTCGTCAACGTCGTCAAGATCCTCGTCGAGATCGTCAACGTCCAAATCGTCGTCGTTGACCTCGGCATCGTCATCAAGCCCGTCATCGACCTGAGTGTCCTCGTCTTTGACGAGTTCATCGTCCTTGGCCTTCTTCGCGGTTTTCTTCGCGGCGGACTTGCGCGTGGTCTTTTCCGAGGGCTCTGCGGACTTGGACTTCTTGGCGGAAGTCTTGCGTGCGGTGGTCGTAGAGCTGGCCTTCTTCTCGGTCTCCTCGCTGGACTCGGCTGTCTGCTTGGTTGCCGTCGTTTCCTTCGTGGCCAAAACTGCTCCTTCTGATCTCTCGCCGTGAAGCGCATATACCACATGGGCCCACTTCTGGCAAGGGCAAATCGTCAACTATGTGAGTAAACCACCCTCCACGGACGATTATTCCCACATCGTTGCCCGACGTGTTGCCGATCACCACACGCTTTCCTTCCGCGCATCGCGCGTAAAACCTCGGAGATCCGCCGTTTCTGTTCACTCAGCCCGAGCACCATGCCGGCGCCACGCCTCGATCGGCGGCTGAGAATATCATCGCCGCCAGCGAACAATCCTCATCGAGCAGCAGGCATCGCAAGGCGAACACCATTGCTCGTGGATCGCCCAGCCACCATAAGGTGTAAGCGATCACGGCCAATGGCTGTATGCAGTACGGCACCGGTGAGGCTTCCGCGATATCGAGCAACATACCGATGCCGGCATGGCAACGCTCCTTATCCGGCATCATGCCTTCATCCTCGAATGCGCAGGTCAGCAGCTCGCCCATTCGTGTTCTCGTACGTGCCAGATGCGGTCGCGCCGCGAATTCCATGAGCCATGACTTGGGGCAACGGCTTTCATCAATAACCAACGAGAGAATCAGCGCATCACGAATCGATAAGGTCTCGCGCATGCCCACCGCAAACGCGGCCATCGTCTCTCGGCCTAGGTCGGTGTTCCCGGCATCGAGACAAGACAGCCATTCGTCCAATGGTTCGGCCACCCAGTCGGCATTAGCCTGTTGCGCGCCTCGAAGTCGGCGATCATTGCGAAATTCCTGTGATCTCGTCTCCAACTCGTCAAAGCCAAAGGGCTCCGTCTGCTCGGCGGCGTGCCGTTTGGCGTGTCGGCTCTTACGCGGCTTGTGCGGCGTGTTGTTGTTCATCATGTCCTCCTTGACTAATGGTGTGCAATCTATTGGTGTTGTGGTGCGCGCCGAGCCGGATAGCTCATGCGCCGAGGGGGTGTGTGCCCACTATGGCTGAAAACGCCGTATGGCGCAGGAAAAAACGACCATTGTGGTTCTAGCTTCAAAACCCTTGATTCCCAACGTTCTTGTGTTCTTCAAACCCTGTGGATAAGTTATTAGGCATGTGCACAACTGCTAACAACCGCGAAATCATCGAGCCACGCATCATTCAGTTGGTGCGGGAACTGACTGCCGCCCCCGCCACCGACGAGGTTGCCGACGCCCTGAAACCGGTGATGGAACAGGTTGTGGACCAAGCCTCCTCCTCCAGCCAAGGAGGCAAACGACTGCGTGCGCTGCTCGCATTGGACGCCTTCGATATTCTTGCCGGCGACGTGACGCCTGATCGGCGTGACGCCATGATCGACCTGGCCTGCGCCATTGAAGTGTTTCAGACGGCCGCACTGGTGCATGACGACATCATTGACGAATCCGATCTACGCCGGGGCAGGCCTTCCGCACATCGTGCCTTGGAACAGGCCGTACACAGCGGTGCCATAGGCCGTGGCTTGGGCCTGATGCTCGGCGACATTCTGGCCACTGCCTGCATTGAAATCACACGCCGGTCCGCCAGCCGTCTTCCCAACACCGATGCCCTGAACGAGGCGTTTCTTACCATGCAGCGTGAGGTGGAAATCGGCCAGGTACTGGACTTGGCCGTCGAGATGACCCCACTGTCTAATCCCGAAGCTCTGGCGAACGCCTCATTGAACGTATTCCGCTGGAAGACAGCCAGTTACACCACCATAGCTCCACTGCTGCTTGCACTGCTGGCCGCAGGAGAGAGCCCGGATCAGGCCAGGCATTGCGCGTTGGCCGTCGGCCGGCCGCTCGGACTGGCGTTCCAACTGGCGGATGACCTGTTGGATGTCGTCGGATCAAGCCGCAATACCGGAAAACCAGTTGGCGGAGACATCCGAGAAGGCAAACGCACAGTGCTGTTGGCTGATGCTCTGTCTGCGGCAGATACGGCGGATAAGGCCGATCTGATTGCCATCTTCGAAGAAGATTGTCGCAATGACAACCAGGTGGCCCGCACCATTGAACTGTTCACGTCGACCGGTGCTCTTGATCGATCCCGCGAGCGCATCGCTGCCCTATGGGGTGAGTCCCGTAAGGCGATTGCCGGTCTTGAGCTGAATTCCGAAGCGCAACGCCGTCTGACCGAGGCTTGTGCGCGATTCGTCCCCGAATCCTTGCGATAGTCCACAATGCGAGCCGCCGGACCATGAGACCATGAACACCGGTGAAAACCCGTGAAAGCTATGCGCTGATGCTCCGGCCGCGTAACCGGGGCCATGTACACTGAACATGTTCAGTCGTGATTAAAGGAACCGTACGATACAACATGAGTGAGAACGAGCCCGCACAGATGATTGAGGGACGCTACCGCATCGTGCGCAATATCGCCGAGGGTGGTATGGCCACCGTGTATGAGGCCATCGATGAGCGTCTGGGGCGCACCGTGGCGATTAAGGTCATGCACACACAACTCGCCAAAGGCCCGCATCGGGAGCAGTTCGTCGAACGGTTCCGCCGCGAAGCCAATTCGGCCGCGTCCATCGCCAACCCGCACATCGTTCAGGTGTATGACACCGGCGAGTTCAATGGACTTGATTTTCTGGTCATGGAATATGTGCATGGCGTCAATCTGCGGCATGAGATGAACGCCCAAGGCACATTCTCCGTGCGTGAGACACTGCGCGTGGTCGCGGAAACGCTGGATGGTCTGGCTTCCGCGCATCGCGCCGGCGTGGTCCACCGTGACATCAAGCCCGAGAACATTTTGATCAATGATCGCGGCCATGTGCAGATCACTGATTTCGGTCTGGCCAAGGCCGCCAGCCAAGCCACATTGAGCTCCACCGGCATGCTATTGGGCACCGCCGCTTATCTGGCTCCCGAAATGATCGAGAACAATCAGGCCACCGCGCAAGGCGACCTGTATTCCGTGGGCATCATGGCATGGGAGATGCTGACCGGCAAAGTGCCGTTCGATTCTGATAATCCGGTGACGCTTGTCTTCAAGCATGTTCATGAGGACGTGCCGTCCGTGGCCACGGTCTGTCAGGGCATTGATCCGTCCGTGGCGGCGTTCATCGTCCATCTGACCGCGCGTCAGGTGGATGCCCGCCCCACCGATGGCGCGGCAGCAGCTGAGGAATTGAGCCAGTTGGCCGCCAAATTGCCGCTGGAGGCGTGGCAATACCGTTTGCATGCCGAACCCATCGGAGGTGATCATACCGATGCCACCGCTGCAGCGCTGGTAGGCAATATCGCCGAGCAGGCCCCGCTGACCGGCGTATCTGCCGGTGCAGCAACGTTCGAGCCGTCCGTACCGGCGTTTTTGGCCGATGATGTCGCAAGCAATACCGCCGATACCGGTGGCGCCGCAGACGTCAATCCTCCGGCTCCTCCGGTCGCCCCCACCACGGCACTTGATTCGTCGACGCCAGCCGATGCTTCGGCTGCCCATAAGACGCAAATCATGGCACAGTCCGGCAGCGAGACACAAGTGCTGCCTCAGGCCGGCGATGCCTTCACCCGAGCGCCTGCCCTTTCCGATGAGCCGGACGTCGCTTCCAATGGCACCGGGCCAAAGAAGCAGCGCAGCAAAAAACCGCTCATCATCGTACTGGTAATCGTGCTGGTACTGGCTGCAATCGGCGGAACCGCCGGCTGGTGGTGGTTTGCAGGACCGGGCAGCTATTGGAGTGTGCCCAAGCCGGATGACGTGACCTGCGATGCGAATGCAGGCACCGAATGCTCGCTGACCGGCGCGGATTGGGCCACATATGAAAGCACGTTGAAGGCTCTCGGCATCCCCTACAAGACGCACAAGGAATACAGCGACGACGTGGCGGAAGGCAAGATCATCTCTTCTTCCGTGAACAAGACCAAGGCCGTTGTGAACAGCCACATAAGCAAGCGAGCCAATCAGGAGCTTACGGTGGTGGTGTCCAAGGGCGTGCGGATGGTCACCATCCCGAAGGATATTCTCGACGCGAATTCGGCCAATGGCAAGGATCCGTTGAACGCGCTCAAGAAAGCTGGCTTCGATAATGTCAAGCATGACGAGTCGAAGGATGAGTATTCGATGGACACGCCGCAGGGTGTGGCGTTGACGATTTCCCCTGATCCCGGTACCACGGCCAATCACAACGATGAGGTGACGATTACTTTGAGCAAGGGACCGATGCCGGTGACCATGCCTGACATCGTCGGTAAGACCCAGTATGAGATGCAAGCCGCGCTCGGCGAGTTGAAGCTCACGGCCAATGTCACCGAACAGTACGATGACAAGGTCGAGGCTGGTCAAGTCATTTCCGCGTCTCAGGAAGCCGGAGCCCGGCTGAAGTGGGGAGATAGCGTGGACGTGGTGATTTCCAAGGGTCCGGAGATGGCGACGATACCGTCCGGCCTTGTCGGCAAACAGGAACGCGCCGTGACCAAGACGCTTGAGGGTCTCGGGTTCAAGGTGAAAACCGACAAGGTGCTCGGTGGCCTGTTCGGCACGGTACGTACCGTGAAAAGCGGCGATACGGACCTCTCCAACGGCGGCAAGATTCGCCTGCGCGACGCCAACGGCAACCCCACCGTCATCACCCTCACCATCGTGTGAGAGTAATCGACTGGCTCCCCTCGCTGAGGGGAGCCAACACACATTATTCGGCTTCTTCGGCGGCCTGCTGGGCCTTGAGCTCGGCCTTGACCTTCTGGGCGTATTCGTTCACGAATTCCTGACCGCTCATTTTCTGGATTGCGGCGGAAACACGATCAGTCAGCGAGCGCAAATCATCATGTGTAATCTCATCGACCGGCTTCTTGGCAACCTCAATCGGCTTGCCATACAGCACCTTGGTCTTGCCCTTCTTGGGAATCGACGTGCCAATCGGCTGCAGCTTGTCCGAGCCGATGATGGCGGTCGGCACAATCGGGCAACCGGTCTCGAGCGCAAGTCGTGCGGCACCGGTGTGTCCCTTGTACAGTCGACCGTCCGGGCTGCGCGTGCCTTCAATGTGGATACCGAACAGGTGCCCATCCTCGATAATCTCGCGTGCGTGCTCGAGTGCGCCAAGCGACTTGCTGCCACCGGAACGATCAACCGGGAACACGCCCACGGACGTGAACCACCACTTCTTGAACTTGCCCTTCAATCCCTTGCCCTCGAAGTATTCGGCTTTGCCCATGAAATGCACCATGCGCGGGCAGGTAATCGGAATCAAAGCATCATCGATCACCGCCAGATGGTTGGCTGCGATAATCGCGCCACCCTCTCGAGGCACGTTATTCAGTCCGCTGACAGCAGGGCTCAAACGATGACGAGCAATAGGGCCGAGACCTTTGACGAAGAACCAGTAGAGCACTTGGCATTCCTCCCGCAGACGAACTAGCCATTGGCCGGTCGCCTGATTAGAGTGACAGTTATGACTGAGAACCAGAATAGCAATGCCGACGGAAAGCGGCCAACCCCCACGCCGGGCAACGGACAGGATCACGGCATTTCGCCCCGGACGCCCGGAGACGGCGACGACGGGTCGCATGGCACGAACGATCTGGATTCGGCGTGGGCCGCATTCGAAGCCGAACATCAGGCCGACCTGCACGACGTGGCTTCCTCGCGCCAGGCCAGAAAGTTCGAGAAGCAGGCCAAAAAACGCGAGAAGGAGGCCCTGCTTTCCGTGAACGATCTGGACATCGGCTCATTCACCGATGACGTCCGTCCCGGCCGCGGTGGCAGACGTTCTGGCCCGCGCGATTTCACCGGCTCCAGCTGGCTGGACGTCGACAACGTCATGGACGCGCATGACGATGGCGGCTTCACTCCCCCGAACCCCGACCTCGGGCCGGTCAGGACGTCCACGATGCTGCTGGTGACGCTGCTCGTCGTCGGTCTCGTGGGCGAGATGGTGATGGTGCTCGTTCCCGGTTTGAATTCGATTCCGCTATTGGGCCCGTTGCTCAACATCCTCTTCGGATTGGGCGTCCTTCTCGGCTTGGGTGGTCTGGTGGCGGGAATCCTCAACCGCAAAGACCGCCCAGGGGACCGGGGCGGATACTACGACGACGGCGCGCGGGTCTAACGCTTGGACTGGGCGGTTTCGATCCACTTGTTGAACAGCGCCTCGGCTTTGCCCGAGTCGACGGCCTCCTCGGCCAACCGGTATGCGTCGGCGAAGCGCGACGCCAGAGTGCCGGCACCGACCAGATGGCCGTCGGCCACGATCGCGGAGGCGGCGTTCAGCAGCGCGGTGGTGCGGGAAGGAACGTCCTTGGCGGCCAGGAATTCCCTGAATGCGTTGGCGTTCGTATCCGGCGTCCCACCTTTGAGTTGCCCGACGGTGATGGCTTCCAAACCCAGATCCACGGTGGGGTCGAACTCGGATTCGTCGACCCTGCCGTCACGAATCTCCCATACGCTCACCGGGCCGGTGGGAGCGAGCTCATCCATACCCTCATGCGAGGTGTAGACCAGACCTGACTGGCCGCGGCTGGCATACACGGCGGCCATGATCGGACTCATCGACCGGTCGGCGCATCCGACGGCCACATGTGCGGGATTGGCCGGATTGGTCAGCGGCCCCAAAACGTTGAACACGCACGGGATGCCCAACGCGGAGCGGATCGGGCCCACGAAACGCATGGCCGGGTGGAAGGTGCGGGCGAATGCGAAGGTAATACCCACCTCGTCGCCGACTTCCGCGACCGCCTCGGGCTTCAGATCCAACGGCAGTCCGAGGTCCTCGAGCACGTCGGCGGCACCGCACTTCGAAGACGCCGCGCGGTTGCCGTGCTTGACGATTGTCACGCCGGCGGCTGCAGCGGCCACGGAACCCATGGTGGACAGGTTCACGGTGGCGAATCCGTCTCCGCCGGTGCCCACGATGTCGGTGCTCTCACCGGACACGTGCAGCGGCACGGCATGGCGAACCATGGCTTTGGCGGCACCGCGAACCTCCTCGGCGGTCAGACCCAGCTGCTCCTGCATGGCGAGCGCGGCACCGACGGCGGCGGGGTCCGCGTTGCCCTGCATCAGATCGTCCACAAACCACTCCGATTCCCCGGCTGTGAGATGGTCTCCCCCGACCAGCTTGGTGAGAATCGACTTCCATGTGATATCGGCCATGATGCCCTCCTCGACGCTTCCGGGCGTCCGTGTCATTGTCATTGTGCCGCCAATTGTAACGGCTCGGCGCTCCCTCATGTGTTCCCGTCCGTATCACGAACATCCATCGGCCGGCACCTCGCACCGTGTGCGCCCGGGCGGGCTACGGCAAACGTCGGAAACGCTTGGCGCCGAAGATGATCGATGTATGATGTGTGCATTGCTGCCCGTCTTCAAGAAGGATTCATCTATGAAGAACGTATTATGTTTCGGCGACTCCAACACCTTCGGCACCGATCCCGCGGATCCCGGAACCAGGCACCCTCTCGACGTGCGATGGCCGGGGCGTCTGGCCTCGCTGTTGGGGGATGGATGGCACGTCATCGAAGAGGGTATGAGCGGTCGCACCTCCGTGTTCGATAATCCTTTGGAACCGCATCGTTCCGGTATGGAGGCGCTTCCGATCGTATTGCAATCGCACTGTCCGCTCGATTACGCGATTGTGATGCTGGGTACCAATGACCTCAAAGAGATGTTCAACGCATCATCGCGCATCGTCGCGGCAGGCGCCGAAATGGTCGCACGCACGATTCGCGATTACGACTATGCGGGTTGCGGGCCGGCGCCGAGAATCCTTCTCGTCTCCCCCATCCACATCAAACCCGGAGTTCCCTATGCCAGTTTCGCGCAGAGCGCCGTCGAACGCTCGCACGAACTGTCTCGCTGGTACCGCAAGGCCGCCGAACGTAATGGGTGGCTGTTCCTCGACGCCGCGACGGTCGCCGAACCCAGCGATCTCGATAAACTGCACATGAATCCGGAAGGCCACGCGAGACTCGCCGATGCAATCGCCGGGATACTGTTGGCGGACGCCGCCAGATAATGCAGGACCATCATACCGATCGTGAATAACGCCGGGGCCGGCACCCATATCATTGGGCGCCGGCCCCGGCGTATATCCGTTCGGTCGTCGAACCATCGGATGGTCAATGCCGATTCATCGTCACCGTCACGCTTCGTTCTGGCCGTGGCACATCTTGTACTTGCGGCCGGAACCGCACGGGCACGGGGCGTTCTTGCCGGTGCCAGGGAAGGTGCGGCCGTCGGCCCATGGCGTCTTGAGCTCTTCGCTCTTCGGACGCTTGGAAACCGGGACCTTGCCTTCGGCGTGGCTGACCGGAGCCGGGCCGGCAACAGGCAGCGTGGACTCGCCGGCCTCGGAGGCGGCTGCGGATTCGGCAATCGCCTGCTTGGCGTCCGCATCCTCGTCCTCTTCTTCGACTTCGCCCTCGGTGGCCTCGACCACGGATTCGCCGTTCTCGTCGGGGCCGGAGGCCACGGCGATGGTGTCGGCGCTTTCGGCGGTCTCCTCGACCTCGTCAACGGCATCGTCGGTGGTGGCGACCTGCTTGATGTCGATGTGGAACAGCAGCTGGACGGTCTCCTCCTTGATGGCCTCGATCATGGAGTTGTACATCTGGTAGCCTTCGCGCTGGTATTCGACCAGCGGGTCGCGCTGGCCCATGCCACGCAGGCCGATGCCGTCCTTGAGGTAATCCATCTCGTAAAGGTGCTCGCGCCACTTGCGGTCGAGCACGGCGAGCACCACGCGGCGTTCGAGATCGCGCAAGCCGGTCTCGCCGATGGTCTCCTCCATTTCGCCATACTGCTGCCTGGCGTCCTCGACGATCAGGTCGCGCACGGCCTCGACGGCCTTCGCACCCTTGAGGCCGCCGACGATCTTCCTGACCTCGTCTTCGTCGACCTTGGTGGGAATCACGGTGTTGAGCGCCTTGAACAGGCCCTCCCAATCCCAGTCCTTCGGTTTCTCGGATCCCTTGTTGGCACCCTTGATGTAGGACTCGACGGTGTCGGAAATGAAACGCAGGATGTCCTTGTGGATGTCTTCGCCCTTGAGCACGGCCTGACGCTCGGAGTAGATGACCGTGCGCTGCTTGTTCATCACGTCGTCATACTTCAACACGTTCTTGCGAATCTCATAGTTACGGGATTCGACGGCCTTCTGCGCGGTGCGCACGCCCTTGGTGACGGACTTGGCCTCGATCGGCTGGCCTTCCTCCATGCCCCTGGCCATGACCTGGGCCACCAGCTGGGTGTTGAACAGACGCATCAGGTCATCTTCCAGCGACAGGTAGAAGCGGGACTCGCCCGGATCGCCCTGGCGGCCGGAACGGCCGCGCAGCTGGTTGTCGATTCGACGGGACTCGTGGCGTTCGGTGCCGAGCACGTACAGGCCGCCCAGCTCCTTGACCTCCTCATGCTCGTCCTTGACCTGGGCCTTGATCTCGTTCAGGGTGCCCGGCCAACGCTTCTCATACTCTTCCGGGGTGTCTTCCGGAGAGTACCCCTCGG
>OJKF01000118.1_pt1 | contig 34809 bp, 29 predicted proteins | sample 1596531 | NCBI WGS metagenome assembly OJKF01 (sample SAMEA4350128, study PRJEB24818) | metagenome | biome: human; feature: gut; material: faeces | place: Denmark | collected 2013-09 | reverse complement strand
TGGGCGGGACAAATCAAAATAAGGACAGCCACCGGAACCGATGGCGTCAGTCAAATGTGGGGTCACCGCCCAAGCCGTCATCCACCATTATCACCGATCAGAAACCGGCATAACCATTATCAACGTCAAATCGAGGTGGACGCTTTCAGCACTTAATCTGGACACAGTCGGCGTTCAAGTTGAACGCCGTCGGCGGCTGTTTCCTTGTTTTTTGTTGTTTGTCTGGTTGGCTTACTTCATGAGGGAGTGCCTGTTCCGGTAGGATTCGCCGTGGAAGCGGAGGATCCCACAGTAATGGACGATGCGGTCCATGACCGCGGCGGCCATGTCCCCGTCGCCGAACACGTCGCCCCACCCGCCGGACCCGAGGTTCGCGGCGGAGACGACGCCGCGGGTCCCGTAGCCGTCCGCGCCGGCCTGGAACAGGAGCCCGGCCCCGTCGATGTCGATGGGCAGGCAGCCGAGCTCGTCGATGATGACCAGCCCGGCCCCGCCGATCGCCTTAGGCTCTTGGTCGAGACGGTTCTCGTCCCTGGCCTTCCTCAGCCGCATGACCAGGCTCGAGGCGGTGAAGAACATGACGGGAAACATGCGCTGACAGGCGCGCACGCCGATCGCGATGGCCAGGTGGGTCTTGCCGCGGTCCACGTCGCCGTAAAGCACGAGGTCCTCGGCCCGTTCGACGGACTCCAGGCCTTCCAGCTGCTCGCGGCCCCGGTCGGCGGGGAACGAGGCCATGCCCCCGGTCGTAGCCGTCCAGGGTCTTGTTCCAGGGGAAGCCGGCCTGTCCGGGCAGCCGCCACCGTTTGGATCTGGCCCGGCTGGCGTTCTCGGCCTCGAACAGGTTGGCGAGGAAGCCGAGCTGGCCCGGGGTCGCGTTCTCGATGGCCTTCCCGGGCACGCTGTGCGTCAACGGCAGGTTGCACGCCAAGGCCGTGACCTGTTCGGGTGTGGCCCTGGCGACCACTCTGCCGCCGCGCTTGCGCGGCTGGCCGTCGTGTGTGCTCATGCCCGTCCTCCATGTATTTGTCATGGTGTTTCAGATCCTGGCCGCCCGAGGAGCCCTTGCCCTCGAGGACGCGTCGGGCGCATGTGGCGATTGCGGCCCGGTCGATGGTCCGTCCGGCGTCGATGACGGTCTCCACCGCTTTGACGATGGCCGCGAACCCACATTCGGCGGCCACGACACGGATGTCGTCGAGCCACACGCGGACCGACGCCCGGAAGCCCTCGGCCGACGGCATCGGCACCATCGGGTCGCGCCCCGCGAAAGCCGACCGCGTTCTCCACGCCGCCCTTCCCGTGGCCGGAATACGGGTCACGGAACCGGGGCCCGAACCCGTAGCGCGCGCAGAACAGGGAGAACAGACGGGTCCGGGCGGCCGTGCCGTCGGCGTTGCGGTGGCCCACGCCGACGGCGTTGTCGAACATCACGACCCCGGCGCCATGCCCGTCCTCTCGAACACCTCCAGCAGACCCCGGCACACGCATTCCGCGGTCTCGCCCGGCAACGCCGCCACCCAGCGCATGTTCGAACACGGGAACGACACCGCCGGGAAACGCACGACCCGCTCCACGCCAGCGACCACGGCCCGGGCTCGGCCGAAATCGACCTGCGCGCTTCCCGGCGCCCACTTCGATTCGGCGAAGCCGTCCGACCGCGCTCGATGCCCCCGCCTCCAACGCCTGACCCGGCGCTGCACCGACGAGTACGGGCCCGTGAACCCGCATTCCCCCACAAGCCGCTCGTACACGCGGGTCGCGGTATGGCGTTGCTTGACCGGCATGCGCAGGCCGGCGGCCGGCCATCCGTCCACGACGGCCGCGTACCCGTCATCAACCAGCGATCCACCCGCGCGAGCGCCGTCCGACGATTCGGGTGAATAATCCCCATGGTTGGCGTACCTGACCACGGTCGTGCGCGATACGCCGAGCCTTCGTGATATCTCCTTGTGGCTCAGGCCTTGGCGGTCGAGCTGCCTGATACGCCGTCGGACACACACCGGTGTCGTCATTTCCTTTCCTCCCGAGAACCATCGGTTTGGTTGACGGGCACTCGGGAATCCATCAAGGAACCAGACGATGCCGGTGTTCTTATTCCACCGGCACCGTCACCGCCGGCGATGTCCAAATTGAACGCTCACGGTGTACAGAAACAAGTGCCGACGCCGAACACCTTTATTCGATCACAACACTCCTCTTCCGACAGGTGCGAACATGCTTTCCCCATGGGTGCGGCATCCCCTCGGACTGGTTTTCCAGACAATCTCCAATCCAACGGGTGTTGCACTTTCAATTAGACAACGGGACGTTCAACTGGAAGCGCTTGGTATGATAGGGGAATCGGCATAGTCGTGGCCGCCATTTTCGGATTCGTACTTTATTTGTCTGTACGGCGGAGCAATAAGGATGGAGAAAAGTGATGGATGAGCGACCATGGGTTATTAAAGTGGACTCGTTGTCTAAGTACTATGGGAAAGTATGCGCAATTCGCGATATGTCTTTCGAGGTCCCTCAAGGCTCAGTTACTGGATTTGTTGGCCCTAACGGCGCAGGCAAATCTACCACGATGCGTTGCATACTGGGGCTAACAAAACCCTCGAAAGGGTCGGCCAGTGTGTTTGGAACCGACTACTCCAAACTCCAGAATCCTGCGCGTCGAATTGGCTCAGTTTTGGATGCATCAAAGCAACATCCAGGTAGAACCGGGCGTAGTATATTGCTTGCAGCGGCAGATGTTCTCGGCATAGCGTCTTCCAAGATTGAGTTTGCTTTGGAGTCTTGTGGACTGACAAGCGCCGAGAGCAGGCGGCGGATCGGTACCTACTCTTTGGGAATGAGACAGCGTCTAGCGTTAGCTCTCGCCATATTGCCCGAGCCCGAGCTTCTTATTCTGGATGAGCCGATGAATGGTTTGGATCCAGAGGGAATTCATTGGATGCGGAGCTTCCTTAGAGACTTTACCCAAGCTGGGGGAACTGTTTTCCTAAGTTCACACTTGTTAGGTGAGATGGAGAAAATTGCTGACAGTGTTGTTTTAGTCGGTAAGGGGCAGATAATTGGGTCGGTGTCAATTAGTGATCTAAAGAGGGCTGGTAAAGGCTTGGAAGAGTTCTATTTGGAACAAACCGCGAGTGTCTCTCGGGGAAGTGTGGTTAACAATGGCTAATAATCTTAATAATCATGTCAAACCTGTTTCAGATTCAAAGATGTCAGGCATTATAAAATCTGAACTGAGGAAAGCTTTTGGTACTCGTGCGAGTATAGCTATAACCTTGGTCACCTTGCTGTTGACCGTTGGAATGAGCATTTGGTCGGCTGTATTGCTGGAAGCTGGGGAGTCTTGGTACATACCTTTCAAACAGGTGGCGAGTCCCCTAATCACTATAAGCCCACTCCTAATCATTCTTTTGGTTTGTGAGGAGTGGGATAAGGGTAGTGCGCTAGTAACTTTTACGCAGGTTCCCAAGCGGTCTCGAATTGTGATTGCTAAAACTGTGGTAGCGGTCTTGATTTTCTCAGCTAGTTTTGCCGCTTCATTACTATTAACATTGATTGTTTCAGTTACTACATCGAGTATTCATCATTTTAGTCTAGATTGGAAAGCTTCACTATCGGGCTTTCTAACTCTTGCGCTACCGTTGTTGGTGAATATGGGTCTGGGGCTCGCTATGGCTTTATTCTCGCGATCTACCGTAATTTCAATCTCATTGTATTTCATCATTCCTCCGGTCACAGTGATGCTATCGCAGATACATTCCATATCAGAATATGCTAGATGGATTTCGCTGGGACACTCGTCTTCAATTTTTGTAGCCGGTCTAACCCCTCAAACTTATTCTCAGATCGTTGTTTCAGTGATTTTCTGGATAGTTCTGCCGTTCGTACTAGGTTTTGTGAACATCTGCAGACGAGATATTTCATAGCCCTAACTTGATGCACTTTTGCCGAAAAAAACATTGAACATAAACACGAGACCACCCTACCGGCGGACACGCCGCGAACACCGGGCCCGCCGACTTCGCCGCGCCGGGCGACGGCCTTCTCAGGCGACGGACGGGGCGGTCTTGGCGGCATCGGACGGACGGGCCGCGTCGACGACGTTCGCCGCGGAGCCCTTCTCGCCGTTGTCGGAATCCCAATGAATCTCATGCCGGTCATCGTGGTTGCGCCACCAGCTGGACAGGATGGAGCCGGAGATGTTGTGCCACACGGAGAAGAAGGTGGACGGCACGGCGGCGAGCGGGTTGGACGCGAAGGAGGTCAGGGCCAGCGTGGCGCCCAGGGCGGAGTCCTGCATGCCGACCTCGAAGGTGATGGCCTTCTGCTGCGCGTAGCGGAAGCCCTTCGGGTAGATCCTGTACATCAGCTTCGAGAAGCCGAAGCCCAGCGAGTAGCCGCACAGGTTGTGCAGGATGACCACCGGGATGGCCATCAGGGAGCTGGCCACGAACAGCTTCGGGCCGTTGGCGGCAACGACCACGCCGATGATGAGCAGGATGGCCACCTGAGAGACGATCGGCAGGGCCACGGTGACCTTCTCAATCTTCTTGCCGAAAACCATGTGGCAGATCACGCCGAGGGCGATCGGGAAAAGCACCACCTTGACGGCATTGAGGAACAGGGATTCGACCGGCACGCTCACATACTGGGAGGCCAGCAGCTGCATCAGCAGCGGAATCATGAACGGGGCGCACAGCGTGGAGAGGATACCGATGGAAACGTCGAGGGCCACGTCACCACGGGACAGGTAGCTCATCACGTTGGAGGACGTGCCGGACGGGCAGCAGCCCACGAGAATCACGCCGACCGCCAAAGGGCCGGACAGGTGGAAGACCGCGCACAGGGCCACGGCGACGAGCGGCATGATGACGAAATGAGCCACCGTGCCGACAATGACCATCATCGGCTGGGTCAGGATGCGCTTGAAGTCGTCCAGCGTCAGGGTCAGACCCATGCCGAACAGCACGATGCCCAGCATATAGCCGGTATACGCCTTGCCCCACAGGCTGGCGGACGGCACGAAGTAGTTGAAGACGGCCCAGACGATGACGATGACCGTAAACCACTTGGTCAGCCAATCCGCAAAGGCTTTAACCTTTTCCATGGTGTTTCTCTTCCCTTGTTTGGTGTAGGTAACATCGCATGAAACTAGGCGTGTCGCGGTTGATATGAAACATAATGCTCACATTGTGAACGCTCACGTAATCATCTCTGCAATCCCCGGTCGCACCATCACGCCGTTGTGCGCCCTGACTTTTCATCAATCGCCGCACAAGACCCACTCGTCCACATCCCACCATTTGAGACAGCCCACAGCCTGGCCCCAAGAATGAAACCAACCACTTGATTCCATCGCGACACACCGATGAGCACACATCCGAAAAGTTGTGTATAGTATTCACCTGTTGTGCGAATTCAGCTTGCTGGATACGACACTATGGTGGCCATAGCTCAGTTGGTAGAGCATCTGATTGTGGTTCAGAAGGTCGCGCGTTCGAGCCGCGTTGGCCACCCCAGTAAAACCCTTCCGTTCGCGGAAGGGTTTTGTTTTTCCCTGAATTCCCCGCTCCTGCCGGGAACCACCGCGTTGTACACTCGGGCATATCCAATTCACCGAACATAAGGACAAAAGGTCCGTCATGCTGTCTTTTGAGAACGATTACTCCCGCGCCGCCCATCCCGCAGTGCTTGAAGCCGTGGCTGAAGCCAACAACCATCTGTATCCGGGCTACGGGTCCGACGAACTGAGCGATCAGGCCAAGGCCAAGATCCGCGAGGCCTGCGGCCAGCCGGACGCGGATGTGTGGTTCCTCGTCGGCGGCACGCAGACCAACCAGGTCGTCATCGACACCATCACCCCGGCGTATGCAGGCGTGGTCGCGGTCGCCTCCGGCCATCCGAACGTGCACGAGGCCGGCGCCATCGAGTTCTCCGGCCACAAGGTGCTTACGATTCCCCAACACAACGGCAAAATGGATCCAACCGAACTGGACGAGTTCTGCAAGACCTTCTATGCGGACGGCAACTACGAGCACATGGTGTTCCCTGGATCCGTGTACGTCTCGCAAAGCACCGAATATGGCACCATCTACTCCAAAGCCGAACTGCAGGCTATCGCCGATGTGGCGCATAAGTACGATATGCCGCTGTTCGTGGATGGCGCGCGACTCGGCTACGCGCTGACCGCCACTGGTTCCGACATGACGCTCACGGATCTGGCGACCATCGCCGACGTGTTCTACATCGGCGGCACCAAGGTGGGTGCGCTGTTCGGCGAGGCCGTGGTGTTTACCAAGCACAACACGCCGAAGCACTTCCTGACCCGCATCAAGCAGCACGGCGCCTTGCTGGCCAAGGGCTTCGTGCTGGGCGCGCAGTTTGACGCCTTATTCACCGACAACCTGTATTTCAAGATTGCCCGCAGCGCCAATGAGGCGGCCGATCGTATTCGCGAGGCCCTGCGCGCCAAGGGCTACATGCTCACTTTCGAAGCGCCCACCAACCAGATTTTCGTGACGATGGATCAGCCGACCATCGACCGTCTGGAGCGCGAGGTCAAGCTCGGCTTTACCGAGAAGGCCGACGACACGCATACCGTGATGCGCATCTGCACCAGCTGGGCCACCACGCATGAAGAGGTCGATCAGCTTATTGAGGTGTTGTAAAACCCTTCGCTAATCTCTCTCCGTCATCGCTTCGCGATGCCATCTCCCTCATCAGAGGGAGGTTTTTTCGTAGCTCCCGCTGATGAGGGAGCTGGCCGCCACAGGCGGACTGAGGGAAAGACCTCTCCGCAAACGAGAAGGCTCCTACTCCCCTATCGCCTTGCGTTCCATATCCACGAACTTGTGGACCGAGGCTTCCACGGAATAATGCGCCTTGGTGTATTCGGCGTATTTCTCGCCCCATTCGGCGCGCTCGGCCTGATGTGCGATCCACCAATCGATGCGTCGGGCCAGCAGGGCCGCGTCCCGCACGGGGAACAACGACTCGTCGATCAGCGCGAACTGGCCGGCCGCCGACAATTCGGACGCGGCGATCACCGGCACCAATCCGCACGCCATCGCCTCGATCACGCTCACCGATTCGATGTCGGCAATCGAACAATGCACGAACAAATCGCCCGAACGCAACAAATCGGGCATATCGGCGTGCTTGTGGAATCCGATATCGGCCTTGCGCGCCAGCAAACGCCCGGCGCGGAACTTGAGATACTGCTTGAGCGGCCCAGTACCGGCGATCACCAGCTGAATATCGCCGGCGTGGCGGGACATCGACACCGCCTTGATCAGCGTAATCTGATCTTTCTCGCTGGCCAGTCGGCCGGAAGCGACGACACGGAACGGCACGGGAGCCGAGGCATCCGGATCGGCCGGCTTCTTCGGCGAATACACCGGTGAATAACCATTGGAAATCACGTGCAACTTGGCTTTATACCCGTGCGCGCGCAACAGGCTCGCGGTCATTTCGGTGGGCACATGGATGTGGTCAATGTGCTTGTACAGCCAGTGCTTGAACAGCCAGTACAGGAAGCTGGAAATACCGGGAATGCGACGTAGCGGGCCGGCCGAATACAGCACGTTCTCCGGCTGCAGGTGGAATCCGGCAGTCACGGGAATGCCCATTTGGTGGGCGACTTTAGCGGCACGACGGCCGAATTTGAACGGCATATAGATATGCACCACATCCACGCCTTGGAAGGCGGTGCGGAACAACGTGTCGCTGGGTTCGGCGAATTGCATGAGCTGCTTGGCGGCCACCCACGAGACGAGCGGCACCTTATTCACGCGCGCCGGATATTCGGGCGCCCCTATACCGACAAGCCTCACATGATGGCCTTGCCGCTCCAATTCCGCAGCCCATTGCAAGGCCGAATTGGAGGTGCCGTTGCCCTGATTGCCCACCGTATCGACCACAAGAGCGATAGTCAGCGGACGATCAATGCTCTCTTCAATCCCGTTTTCGCGCATTGCTTCATCCTAAACCACCGCGCGGCAATGGCGTCGGCCGCGCTGCCTGAACGCGTGTGAAATGGTATGGGCTGCCGCATTTTGCCCAATATTGAATCACGCGCTTCGCAGCGCACGATCGGCGCGGGCCACGGCCTGGAACAACTCGGCGGTGTGCTTGAGCAGACTGATGCGCACCCAGCCTTCGCCCGCCTGACCGAAGCAGACCCCCGGCATCAGCGCCACGCCGGCCGTGTTGAGCAGCCAATCCACGAATGCGGCGGAATCGCCATGCCACCGCACCGGCACGCGCGCCCACGCGAACAGGCCGCCTTGGGCCTCGGCCACCGGCAGACCAGCCTGGGTAAACCCGTCACGCACCACTTCAAAACGATGCTGATATTGCACAGCCAGCAGCTTCACCGTGCTCTGATCGGATTCCAGCGCCACCGCACCGGCCTGCTGAATAACGCTGGAAGCCAACACCGCAGTCTGCCGGTGTACGGCTTTGACGGCAGAGAGGACTTCGGCGTTGCCCGCCACGAATCCACCGCGCCAGCCGGCCACCATATACATCTTGGACAGCGAGCCAAGTTCCAGCGCCACGTCCAGCGCGCCCGGAGTCTCCAGCAGGCTCAGCGAGCGCACGTCGCCGAATTCGAGCCCCGCATAGGCGAAATCGTTAAGTACGATGAATCCGTATTGCTTGGCCAGGCGCATGGCCGTCTCATACAGTTCGGGTGTTGCGGCCGCGCCGGTCGGATTGTTGGGATAGTTCAGAATCAGCAGTTTGGCGCGAGTCCATAGCACTGGGTCCACCGCATCCAAGTCGGGCAGGAATCCGCGGCTCGGGTCAGCGGGAATCGTCTCGAACTGGCCACCGGCCACTACTGTTGAGCCCTCGTACTGCGGGTAATACGGGTCAACCGCCACCACCGTATCTCCCGGATCGACCAGCGCCTGGATGACGGTGGTGATGCCGACGGACGAGCCGGAAGTCGCCAGCAGCTGGGTGGCGGGGTCCACGGTGACGTTGTGCTGGCGCGAATACCAGCCGGCAATCGCATTCAGATATTCCGGAAGCCCATCAAATGGCGGGTACCGGAACAGGGAAGGATTGTGGGAAGCGTGAGAAAGCGCGTCCTGTACAAAGGATGGCGGCCAGCCATCGGGATTCCCTTTGCCCAAGTCGATGATATCCTTGCCAGCGGCGACGGCTGCTGCAGCGCGTGCGTCCGCCTCAGCAAAAGGATTGCCGGGCAGACTAGCCGCCCGTCGAGAAGTCAGAGCCGTGTTCGACGTCGGCATGTCGCCCTCCCCCTTCGACTATTGCCGGCGCGCCGGCTTGTAGCCTGAAACGCCGGAACCGACACGCCGCTATTCGCTATATGTCACATCCAAAAATGTTGGCCCGACCGCCCCATACTTCATCGGCCGGTGATTGCTAAGGTACGACGGCTCTGTTACACACGCAATGGCGTGTCTATACGCAGTATTTATGGCGGGTTACGGGCATCTGAATCTTCATGGGGCGGTAACCTGCCCATGGGGCGGTATTTACCCCATGGGGCGGTGAAATTCCCATGGGGCGGTAAGGCAAAACGGCTTAATTCCGCGGTTTCACAAAACCAACAAACCGCCCCATGGACTCATTACCGCCCCATGAAGCCGGATATTCCGCCCGTAATTTTGTCCGCGCGAGGCACTCCGCTCACGCGACATACCGAAATCATCGCGTCATGGCAGAATGTGGGTATGACTGAAAACGCCGTGAATACTGCCGTGACTTCCGCCTCCTCTCCCGCAATTCCCGCCGAGACTTCCGCCGTTCCCCCCGCAACTCGCGCAGCCAACCGCCCGCTGGGCACACCGCTGGGCACACCGCTGGGCAAGCACCCCACCCGCGTGCTGTTTTTGGGCGCTGGCGAGCTGGGCAAGGAGGTCACACTTGAACTCATGCGACTGGGCGCATGGGTGTGTGCTGCTGACTCCTATGCCGGCGCTCCGGCCCAGCAGGTGGCGCATGAATACCGCGCGTTGGATATGGCGAATGCCGCCGAATTGCAGGCATTGTTCGATGAAATCAAGCCAGACATCATCGTGCCCGAGGTAGAGGCCATCGCCACCGATGTGCTGGCCGGTGCTGCGGCCGCGGGCGCCCAGGTGGTGCCGAGCGCCGAAATCGCCGCGATCTGCATGGATCGGGAGCGTCTGCGCGTACTGGCCCACGAAGAATTGGGCCTGCCGACCACGCCGTACCGTTTCGCCGGCTCGCTGGAAGAGCTGCGCGCCGGAGCTTCGGAAGTCGGCTATCCGTGCGTGGTCAAGCCGGTGATGAGCTCGTCTGGTCACGGCCAGTCGGTGGTGCGTTCCGCCGACGCCATCGATGCCGCTTGGACCGAAGCGCAGGAGGGCCGCCGCGCCGCCGATGAGGGCGATGTGTCGCGCGTGATCGTTGAGGCGCTTGCCCCGCTGGAGCGTGAGCTGACGGTACTGACCGTTTCTTCGTCCGCCGGCATTGTGACGTGCGCGCCGATCGGCCAACGTCAGGAGTCCGGCGATTACCGCGAGTCCTGGCAGCCGGCCGCCGAGCCCGATGGTGAGGCCGAGCGGGCGCGCGACATCGCACGTAACGCCGTTGAAGGCTTGGTGGCCAAGGCTCAGGCGACCGGCGAAACCGGTTGGGGCGTATTCGGCGTGGAGCTGTTCGTGCTCACCGACGGCTCGATCCTGTTCAACGAGGTCTCCCCCCGTCCGCACGATACCGGCATGGTGACGATGACCTCCCAGCGTCTGAGCGAGTTCGCGCTGCACGCCCGCGCGATTCTCGGCCTGCCGATCACCCCCGAGCATGTGGCGCTCACGATTCCGGCCGGCTCGGTGGCGGCAAGCCATGCGATTGTGGTGGCCGGCGACGGTGAGGCCGAATTCACCGATGTGGCCGCTGCTCTGGCCGAACCCGGCACGGACCTGCGCATTTTTGCCAAGCCCGAAGTGCATGGTCACCGTCGTATGGCCGTGGCACTGGCCGTCGGCGAGTCCGAAGCCGACGCCCGTGCCAAGGCCGGCCGTGTTGCCGATGCGTTGACGATTACCGTGGAGTAGTCCACGGCCTGATCAGCTCAGCATGGCCTCAATATTATTGCCGTCCGGGTCGTGGATGAACGCGGCGTAATACGTGGGGCCATAGTTCGGGCGCGGGCCCGGAGCGCCGTTGTCGGTACCGCCAGAGGCGAGACCGGCCTCATGGAACGCCTTGACGGCGGCCTCATCCTTGGCGCGGAACGCCACATGGGACGGCACCACCGGGTTGCCGTCCTTCGGGGACTCCAGCCAAACGCTGTCGCCATCCTCGTCATTGGCAAAGCACACGGCGGTCGGGTACGCCACTTTCTTGACATAACCCAGCGGGGCCAGCAGCTTCTCGTAGAAATCCGCGTACTGTGCGGCGTCGGAAACAAACAAACCAATATGATCAATCATGACGAACCTCCTTGCACCATTTCGTCACTCCCATTATCGTGCGTGCGCGGCCGGACACTCACGTTTTGTCTATTGACGAACACCTGAGTGTCCGCGCGCTTGCGTAGATACTGTTACGCCGAACGACTATGCGACCGGCAATGAGTCGATTGTCGGACCAATACCGTCCGCCTCCGCCATCCCAACAGCGTATGGCCGTTCGATGCAGCGACGTATGATGCGCTGACCGCATCGTAGCGTCATGCTGAGTGTTGTTGTAGCCCTCGATTGGTACCCTTTTACCGTTAGTTCACCCAGAAATTCCACTCCTGAAAGGTGAGTCATGGAGAAGCTGGAAAAGCTCTACGAGGGCAAGGCCAAGCAACTGTACGCAACCGACGATCCAGAGGTTCTGTGGGTCGAATACAAGAACACCGCCACCGCTGGCGATGGTGAAAAGAAGGAAGACTTCACCGGCAAGGGCCGCCTGAACAACCTCATCACCACCATCATCTTCGACCTGCTCAAGAAGCGCGGTATCGACAGCCACCTCATCAAGCGAGTGAACGACACCGGCCAGCTGGTGCGCAAGGTGAACATGTTCCCGTTGGAGATCGTGCTGCGCAACGTGGCCGCCGGCCACTTCTGCTCCCGTCTGGGCGTGGAGGAAGGACTGCCGCTCAAGGAGCCGGTGCTTGAGTACTTCCTGAAGAACGATGATCTGCACGATCCATTCGTCAACGACGATGACCTGGTGGCCCTCGACGTATGCACTCGCGAGGATCTCGCCGAGATCGCCCCGCTGGCCCGCAAGATCAACGAGGCCCTGATCGAGATCTTCGCCAAGATCGACGTCAAGCTGGTCGACTTCAAGATCGAGATGGGCCGCGCCACCGACGGCACGCTGCTGTTGGCCGACGAGATCACCCCGGATTCCTGCCGTCTGTGGGACCAGAAGGACCACTCCGGCAAGGTCGAGCACCTTGACAAGGACCTGTTCCGCCGTGGTCTCGGCAGCATCATCCCGGCCTACGAAGAGATCGAGGAGCGCCTCGCCGAACTCGCCAAGTCCGAAGGCATCGAAGTCACCGAATAAGTCGTTTAGGTGCAGGTAGCAGAACATACAGCTGGCTCCCCTCTCTGAGGGGAGCTGTCGCCGATAGGCGACTGAGGGGAGGTCAAGACGTTCACCGCCATGACAACTCCCCTCAGTCAGCTCCGCTGACAGCTCCCCTCAGAGAGGGGAGCCAAGTTCTTTTACCGCACTTCTTCAATTTTTCAATAATTTCAAGAAAGGATTTCCATGGTTTTTCGCGTGTACGTGGAAAAGAAGCCCGGCTTTGATGTCGAAGCCCAGCAGCTTGCGGGCGAACTGCGCACAATCCTCGGACTGAACGGCCTCAAGGCCCTGCGCATCGTGAACCGCTATGACGTCGAAGGCATCTCCCAGGAGCTGTTCGACCAGACCGTGCCCACCGTGTTCAGCGAACCCCAGGTGGACAATGTGGCCTACGACCTGCCCGACTTCGCCGGAGCCAAGGTCTTCGCCACCGAGTTCCTGCCCGGCCAGTTCGACCAGCGCGCCGACTCCGCCGCCGAATGCATCCAGCTCATCTCCCAGGGCGAGCGCCCGACGGTCCGCTCCGCCAAGCTGTACGCGCTGGAAGGTGACCTGACCGACGCCGACGTGGACACCATCAAGCATTACGTGATCAACCCGGTCGAGGCCCGCGAGGCCAGCCTGGAGATCAAGGAAACCCTGAAGACCCAGGTGCCGGTGCCCGGCAAGGTCGAGACCATCGCCGGTTTCAACGAGATGGACGCCGAAGCCGGCCAGAAGTTCATCGACGAGCGCGGTCTGGCCATGGACCTGGCCGACCTCGAATTCTGCCAGAAGTACTTCAGCGAGGAGGGCCGCGAACCCACCATCACCGAGATCAAGGTGATCGACACCTACTGGTCCGACCACTGCCGTCACACCACGTTCGGCACTGAGCTGGACGAAGTGACCATCGATGACGCCACCGTCAAGGCCGCCTTCGAGCGTTATCTGGCGATGCGCCACGAGCTCGGCCGCGACACCAAGCCCGTCTGCCTCATGGACATGGGCACTATCGGCGCCAAGTGGCTCAAGAAGAACGGTGTCCTGACCGGCCTTGACGAGTCCGAGGAAATCAACGCCTGCACCGTCAAGGTCAAGGTTGACGTGAACGGCCACGACGAGGACTGGCTGTTCCTGTTCAAGAACGAGACCCACAACCACCCCACCGAAATCGAACCGTTCGGCGGCGCGGCCACCTGCATCGGCGGCTGCATCCGCGATCCTCTGTCCGGCCGCTCCTACGTGTATCAGGCGATGCGCGTCACCGGCGCCGCGGACCCGACCGTGCCGGTCTCCGAGACGCTGGAAGGCAAGCTCCCCCAGCGCAAGCTCGTGACCACCGCCGCAGCCGGCTACAGCTCCTACGGCAACCAGATCGGTCTGGCCACCGGTCAGGTCGACGAGGTCTACCACCCCGGCTACGTGGCCAAGCGCATGGAGGTGGGTGCGGTCGTGGCCGCCACCCCGGCCGACCATGTGCGCCGCGAAACCCCGGCCCCCGGCGACAAGATCATCCTCTTGGGCGGCCGCACCGGCCGTGACGGCATCGGTGGCGCCACCGGTTCGTCCAAGGCGCATAACGTGGAATCGCTCGAACTCGACGGCGCCGAGGTGCAGAAGGGTAACGCTCCGGTGGAGCGCAAGCTGCAGCGTCTGTTCCGCCGCGGCGATGCCTGCCGTCTGATCAAGCGCTGCAACGACTTCGGCGCGGGTGGCGTGTCCGTGGCGGTCGGCGAGTTGGCCGACGGCCTGTTCGTGGACCTCAACACCGTGCCCAAAAAGTACGAGGGCCTGGACGGCACCGAGCTGGCCATCTCCGAATCCCAGGAGCGCATGGCCGTGGACGTGGCCGCCGAGGACGTGGACGAGTTCCTGGCCTACGCCCGCGAAGAGAACCTCGAAGCCACGGTGATCGCCACCGTGACCGAGGACCCGCGCATGGTGATGACCTGGAACGGCGACAAGATCGTGAATCTGTCCCGTGAGTTCCTGGCCTCCAACGGCGCTTCCAAGCACCAGACCGTGCATGTCGAGGCACAGCAGTCCTACGAGACCCCGTGGGGCGAGGGCACGCTGGCCGAGCGCATGAACGAGCTGGTCACCGACATCAACGTGGCCTCCAACAAGGGCCTTTCGGAGCGCTTCGACTCCACCATCGGCGCGGGCACCGTGCTCATGCCGTTCGGCGGCAAGCGTCAGCTCACCCCGAACATGGCCATGGTCGCCAAGCTGCCGGTGTTCGGCGAGACCACCACCGCCTCGGCGATGGCGTGGGGCTTCAACCCGTACATCATGTCCAAGAACCAGTTCACCGGCGCCTACCTGTCCGTGGTCGAGTCGCTGGCCAAGCTGGTCGCAGCCGGCTTCGAGCATGAGAAGGCCTACCTGAGCTTCCAGGAGTACTTCGAGAAGCTGCGCGACGAGCCGGAACGCTGGGGCAAGCCGGCGGCCGCCGTGCTCGGCGCGCTGATGGCCCAGGTGGACCTGGGCGCCGGCGCCATCGGCGGCAAGGACTCCATGTCCGGTTCGTTCGAGGATCTCGACGTGCCGCCGACGCTGATCTCCTTCGCCGTGGCCGTGGGCAACATGAAGCGCGCCACCTCCCCTGAATTCAAGGACGCCGATCACCGTATCGTGCGCATCGCACCGCGCTACCTGGCCGACGGTCTGACCCCGGACAAGGATGCGCTGCTTGAGGCGTTCTCCGTGATCGAGGAGCTCACCGACTTCCACGATGCCCTGGCCGTCTCCACGCCGGGCTATGGTGCCACCGCCGAAGCCCTGTTCAAGATGACGCTCGGCAACCGCATCGGCGTGACCCTGAACAACAGCATCGCCGTGGACGACCTGTTCACCCCGGCATACGGTTCGTTCATCGTCGAGCTGGCGGACGATGCCAAGCTTCCGGCCGTCTCCAATTTGGTCGAGATCGGCGAAATCGGCACCACCACCTCCGAGTACGTGTTCAAGGCCGCCGGCGAGACGCTGGACCTGGACGCTGTGCAGGAAGCTTGGGAGTCCGGCATCGAATCCGTGTTCCCGTACCGTTCCAAGGGCGAGGACAAGGGCGCGACCGTCGAGACCATCGACTTCCACGCGCCGAAGAAGACCGTGTACGTCGGCTCTTCCGCGGCCAAGCCGCATGTGGTGATCCCGGTGTTCCCGGGCAACAACTGCGAGTACGATTCCGCCGCCGCCTTCGAGCGCGCCGGCGCCGACGTGACCACGCTGATCGTCAACAACCTGACGCCGGCCGCCGTCGCCGAATCCACGCAGGCGTTGGTCGATGAGATCAACAAGAGCCAGATCGTGATGATCCCGGGCGGCTTCTCCGGCGGCGACGAGCCGGACGGTTCCGCCAAGTTCATCACCGCGTTCTTCCGCGCGCCGGCCGTCACCGAGGCCGTGCGTGACCTGCTGAAGAACCGCGATGGTCTGATGCTCGGCATCTGCAATGGCTTCCAGGCGCTCGTCAAGCTGGGTCTGGTGCCGTACGGCGACATCGTGCCGATGACCGACGCCTGTCCGACGCTGACCTTCAACACCATCGGCCGCCACCAGAGCCGACTGGTCCGCACGCGCGTGGCCTCCGACCTCTCACCGTGGCTGTCCAAGACTTCGGTCGGCGACATCCACACCGTGGCCATCTCCCACGGCGAGGGCCGCTTCGTGGCCTCCGACGAGGTGCTCGCCCAGCTCAGGGCCAACGGCCAGATTGCCACGCAGTACGTGGACGAGACCGGCACCCCCGGCATGGATCTGGACGTGAACCCGAACGGCTCGCTGCTCGCCATCGAGGGCATCACCAGCCCGGACGGCCGCGTGTTTGGCAAGATGGGTCACTCGGAGCGTTCCGGCAACGGGCTGTACGTCAACGTGCCCGGCAACAAGTACCAGCCGATCTTCGAGGCCGGCGTGGAATACTTCGCCGCCTGATCGCCCGGACGCCCGAACCGTGTCCGATGGACAGCCAGGGGGAGGAAACCCGATCGGGTTTCCTCCCCCTGTCGTTGCCGAATCGTATGCACCGCGAACCCGACGTTGAAAGGACCTGCCGTCATGCCGATTAACGAAGCATTGCTCGCCGCGATGAAGGCCGCCACCCTCATCAAACCCAACGTGAGGAAAACCTATAGGATCCAACGCGCGGCCGAGGCGCTGGTCGCCAAGCAGACGCCGCCGAACCCGAAATGCCGCATCGAAGACGCCGCCGTCCCCATGCCGGACGGTCACGAGGTGCCGCTGCGCACGTTCACGCCGATCGCCCCGTATGGGACGGCCTTCCCCGGCGCCGATGCCGTCGGTGCCATCGTTGCCGGCGCTTCGGCCGATGACGCCGGCAACATCACGCCACGGGGCACGATCCTGTTCGTCCACGGCGGTGGCTGGTGCACCGGAGGCATCGACCTGTACGCGCAGGCGTGCGCCCATATGGCGGTTCGGCTGCAGCGTCGAGTGGTCGCGGTCGAGTACCGTCTGTCCCCCGAGTACCGGTTCCCCGTGGCGGTCGAGGAATGTTATGAGGTGGCGCGGCGTCTATGCCGCGAACGGTCGTCGTCATCCGCGTCCGGCACCGACGGCATCACCTTGTTCGGCGACAGCGCCGGCGGCAATATCGTGGCCGCCGTCTCGCTCATGGCCCGCGACCGCGGCGAGTTCATGCCGCAGGCGCAGATGCTGCTGTATCCGGTGGTCGGCAACGACTACAATCCCGAGACCAGCCCATTCGAATCGGTGCGGACCAACGGCACCGACTACATCCTCACCGCACAGGACATGGCCGACTACATCGACATGTACCGTTCGTCCGTGGCCGACCTGACCAATCCGTATTTCGCGCCGCTCACCGCGCATGACCTGAGCAATCAGCCGCGCACGCTGGTGTTGTCCGCCGAATACTGCCCGCTCAGAGACGAGGACGAAGCGTACGCCCGTCGTCTGCAATTGGTGAACGACAACGTCTCCTGTTACAGGATTCACGATGGCATCCACGGCTACCTACTCAACACGTCGGCCGTGGGACTGGTGGCCACCACCTACCGAATCATCGAGCATTTCCTCGACGGCACGCCGCTGGAACCGGCTCCCGGCACCGGCACCACCGCCAACGCACCGGAGGGAGGCGACGCGTGGCAAGACGTACTTGGTACCGACTAGACAACATCGGCAAGTTCTACTCCTCCCAGGCTGGCCGCTCCTCGCAGACCGTGTTCCGCTATTCGGCCGAGCTGGCGGACGACATCGCCCCGGACATCCTGCAGCACGCGCTCGACCATGCCATCGCCCAGTTCCCGAGCTTCAACGTGCACCTGCTCAACGGCATGTTCTGGCATTACCTCGAACAGTCGGACGGCCGGCCGCTGGTGGAGCCGGAACATCTGCCGATATGCTCGCGACTGCATTACGGGCCCAAAAGCATGCTGTTCCGCGTGAGTTATTTCCGCAATCGTGTCAATCTCGAGGTCTCGCACATCATTTCGGACGGTCGCGGCGCCATCAACCTGTTCAAGTCACTGTTGCACGCCTACATCGCCGAGCGGTACGACGTGCCGGGCGTGCCTTCGGATTACGACGGCTCGGACAGCGACAAAGCCGAAAACAGCTTCGACAAATACTACGAGAAAGACAAGGCCGGTGCCGCGCCCGGCACGAAGATCTACCGGCTGTCCGGCCCCATCGACCGGGACGCGCCCACGTTCATGGAATATCACGTCAGCGCCAGCAAGGTGCTTGGTGCAGCGCATCAGTGCGGAGTGAGCCTCACCTCCTACCTCATCGCCGCGATACTGTGCGCGATTCGCGACGTCATGCCCTCGCGCGCCCGCAATCGCGCGATTCGCGTGGATATTCCGGTCGACTTGCGCGCCTTCTTCAGGTCGGAGACCGTGCGCAACTTCTACGGCATGACTTACGTGGCGTACACGCCGGCCGATATCGAAGCCGATGAGGACTCCGCGAAAACTTCCGCAACGGGCCCAGACGCGACCGGCGACGGCCAGCAGTCCGCCGCCCGCACCGCGCACGGCAACGGTATGGGTGGATTGCTGACCGATGAGCCGTTGGCCGACATCGCCCGCCATGTGCAGGAGCAGCTCGACCATGCCACCAGTCGCGAGCGCGTCGAATCGCATATGAACCGCATGATTGCGCTGGAAAAGAATCCGGCGCTGCGTCTCGCGCCCTCCCCTGCCAAGGACTGGGTGCTGGAGCTGGCCCGGTTCATCGCCGACCGCGAGACCACGACCACCGTCTCGAACCTTGGCCGAGTCACCTTGGACGAACGACTCGCGCGCCATGTGCGTTCGGTGAGCTTCCTCACCACACCGGCCAGCCTGAATTTCACGGTCTGCTCGTTTGGCGACGACCTGAGCATCGGCATCTCCACCGTCTACCATGATCTGAACGTCATCAAGAACCTGTGTCGGATTCTCGCCGCGCAGGGCATCAGCGGCCGTATGAACATCGCCGGCGCGCATGTGGAGAAAGGAGCGTCGGCATGAAGCATTGCGATGCCTGCAACGTCGATTTCACCGGCGATATGGCCCGTTGCCCACTCTGTCAGAACGAATTGCACGGCGAGGCCTCTCCCGCCGCATTCCCCGCGCAGCAGATCTATCTGCGTCCGAGGCGTTTGGCGGTGGAGATCATCACGTTTGTAACCGGCGCGATTCTGCTGCTGCATGGCTTCTTCAGCTATCTGTTTTCGTGGCCGATACCGATTGCCAGTGCATCGGCAGCCGCGCTGATCATCAGCGTGCTGTTCATCAACAGTGCGATTCTGCACGCGCCACGGCCGCTTCGACTCATGTTTCGATATTTCTATATCATGCTGGCGATTGCGCTGGTCTGGTTTGTCGCGACGATGAATCATGTCGTCACCATGTTCGTCATACCGATCACGTGTCTGGTTTCGCTGGTCTTTGACGTGGTGCTGCTTATCGTGCTGCGGACCAAGGCCATTGACCAGTACGCCAAGTATCTGGCGTTCGACATCGTCGCTGGTCTGCTGCCTCTGACGTTCATTCCGCTCGGCTGGGCTCCGTGGGATGTGCTGGTGATGGTCAGCGGGCTGGTCTCCCTGCTGGTGCTGCTCGGCCTGCTCGTCTTCGCCCGCCGTCAGCTCTTCTCGGAATTCGGCAAACAGTTCTCGGCCTGATTGCCTCGTGCGCTCAATCGCCCGATTTAGGATGGAAACCATGAGCGAACATGTGGAGCATGGGTTTGGGCCGGTGTGGGATGGCGAGTCGCGGGTGCTGATTCTGGGGTCGATGCCGAGCCCGAAATCCCGAAAAGTGGCGTTTTACTATATGCATCCGCGGAACCGGTTTTGGCCGGTGTTGCAGGCGCTGTTTGCCAACTCCGCTGATCCTACTGACGCTGTCGGCGATTTACCTGAGTCCCGTCGTGCGTTTGCTCTGCGCCACCACATTGCGTTATGGGATGTCATTGCTTCTTGCGATATCATCGGAGCCAGCGATGCCAGCATCCGCAATGCCGCGCCCAACGACTTGGCACCAATCTTGCGCGGCGCTCCAATCGCCCACATCTTCACAACCGGCGCGAAATCAGCGCAACTTTACCGCAAACTTATCGAGCCGCGCCTGACCGAAGCCGGTATCGCCATCGGCATGACCCAACTGCCCTCCACCAGTCCGGCCAACGCCTCAATGCGTTTGCCGGACCTTATCACCGCCTATCGCGAAGCTTTTCAAAAGGCAAACGTGCTAGAGAATGCGTATTGGAAAAACTAAGCATGGCGAAACCATCAATCTCGGACGGCAAACCCAGTATCACGAATCCTATCTTGCATTTCATTGGCAATAGCAATACAGCGCGCCCGCGAAATACCAGCCTTCACACCGACACTAGCCAAATCCGCAATAGTGATGTTCTTCCCCTTTCCGTTCACCGAAGTAGTGTGCTCGCCGTTGATTCCAGGGTTTTCCGTTAAATCATATCCAGGCGACAATCTCCACGCTTGGCGAGAACGATCATAGAGATAAGAGAAATTCTTCGCATGATCGTCGCGGTTTCCGATGAACACGTTAAAGCACATGAGACGGTACAACCGCTCGCACTCCTCTGCGCTGTTGCACACACGCATAGTCAGCCGCATCAATAGTCCGTAATCCAAATTGGGAATACGATGCGACGTTTCCAGCAATCCGCCGGCGGAAATCATATGCACCTTATGTTCGGTGCCATCGTCATCCCGTGTACGGTCAAACCGCCGGACACCGAAATATCCAGAACATTGCGCTGATGCGAACAAACGAGTTTCCGGCATATCAATGCCGCACTCGCGCGCAAGTACAGAAATTTGATACTCCTGTTCTCCGATATTCGCCGAGTCTACGGATGAGGGGAATTTGATAATCCATTCTTCTCCATCAACCTCAGTCAGAATTTTCGGCCGCGCGCCACCGGACGAGCCACCAAGGGCAAAAAGCTGATCCAAATCCTCAGAAAAATCAGTTTCCAGAAGATTCGCGCACTCTCTCGCTATATCGTCCAAGTCAGTAGCTGCAACACCATTTTCAATGACCGCCGCTGGTTCATATTCCAAGGCTCCCATACCGCTTGATCCCACAATGGACAGCCTCGTCAAGGTTCCGATAGAGTAAGGGTCTATTCCTCTCTGACGCAGAAGACGATCCGTGAGCAAACGCCCCCACCCATCCGGCATACTGTCATCGAACGCCCCAAACAAACCATGCAATGGATCTCTTTTGGCGACAAAGACCCCCTCACGCAATGGCAGACTCAGCGGACTTATGCTGAATCCACTGGACAACCACGAGCTTTCGTACGAGAACGCCACTGTTTTTGCCGGCGACAGTGTCAGCGAGCCAACAATTTCACCATCCAAAAACACCCGTACCCGATCAACCGATAAATCCAACGGCACTGTCTCGCTCATCGCGCTTCCCTCTCCCGCGCAGCAATGACATCATCGATAGTTGCATAGTACGGCTGTGAAAACAGTGTCTCAAAATCCTGCTCGCAACTCAGCGCAAACGCGATATTGATGAGCGCCGTCAACGAAATTTCGTGCTGCTGCTCGAACCGTCTGATTGAGCCAAGACTCACACCGGATTTTTTAGCCAGAGCCGTTTGCGATAACTTATGCTCTTTGCGCCTGGCAACCATGCGTTCGGCAATCGCAGCCGAAACATCCCCAGGCATAGGCTCATCTAACAAAGAAAACATACTAATATATTAGCAATTTATGCCTAAAAAGCCAATAACTACTCATATTTTAGTAGTTATTGATTGCGGCAAGTTGGTCACGGGACTACAACCGGCGTGTCGCAGTAGCCGCCAATTTGCGTCCAAGCGGGGTTGAGCTGCCTCAATAAGAATTGTTAACGCTCACGACTGGCTATGGAAAGACGGCGGTGGCGATTGGTCAGTAAGGAGCACATATGCAGTATCGCAATGTTGGCAAGTCGGGACTGAGGATCAGTGAGGTCGCGCTGGGCAGCTGGGTCACGGATCTCAAGGGCATAGCGGCCGAGGATATGGCCAAGTAGACCGTGAAGCTCGCCTACGATTCCGGCGTCAACTTCTTCGACTGCGCAGACGCCTATTCGGGCGGCGCTGCCGAACGCTTCCTCGGCGAGACGCTGAAGCAGTATGAGAGACCTGGTCGCCCAGGGCAAGGTGCTGTACTACGGCGTCTCCGAAGAGTGGGGTTCGGCTCGCCTCGAGGAAGCCCGGCGCATCATCGACCGCTACAACCTGTACCCGATCACCGTGGTTCAGCCGCAGTACAACCTGAACGACCGTTACATCGAGCACGAGATCATGGGCACCTGCCGCAAGCTCGACATCGGCATCATCACCTTCTCCCCGCTCGCACAGGGTCTGCTGACCGGCAAGTACCGCAAGGGTCAGCCGCTGTCGGCCGGTTCTCGCGCCACGTGGGCTGACGAATCTGAGACTTCCTCCAACGGGAGCGATTGTTAAGCACCGAAATCGGTATCGCCTTGGACTTCGGCCTGAGCGATGGCGGTTTCGGCGTTTTTTGCTGTTTGCTTGATGACTTGGTTGTAACCGGTCAGGGCCGCGAACGGCATGAACTGCGCGGCCCGCTGGTGGCGGGACATGTGCGGATGCTTGCGCGACTGGTGATGGGGCAGGTTGATGATGTCGTCGTATGCCCGGGTCTCTTGCAGGGTCATGCGCGATGGCCTCCGATCTGACGGTTGCGGTCCTGACCGGTGGCGCCGTCTTCCATATCCATGGCTTTGATGACGGCGTTGCGGCCGAATTTACGTTTCACATCCAGCAGCGCACGCTGAATATCATGCTCTCGAGCCAACGTCTGTGCGGCGGCATCGTCCCCACAAGCCGGCATACGCCCGCTTCCGTCGCCACCGGATTCCGTGCTATCACAGTCATATCGCATATCGCCATCATCACCGAACAAATCAAGCTGCTCATAGCGTTTGCCCGCCGACAGTTCTTTGGGCGTGGCCACATCATCGGCAACAACCGTGAGTCGACGCACCAGCAACCGCGCATCCACAATACGCTCGTACAGCATGGTCATCGCCTCGCGAATACGTGCGGCAGACGACGTAAAATCACCCAATCCAATCGACCCCACGGCCGACTTAGGCACCCGACGACCGAAACGGTCAACGGTCACCGGCCCTTGATAGGTCTTTGCCGCGCGTTCGGCGGCACGCCTCATCGCCCGGTCTGCGCATGAATCAAGCTTCGAGGCATCGAGACTGCCAATGTCATAGCCGACCGCCAGTGTCAGCCGATTCGTCATCACCCCCTTATCGACCAAATCGAGGGCGAGCGCATCGGCCATCTCCTTGGCGATCAGCCGAGCCGTATGCCAATCGGCGGGCCCGGTGAGCACCTGCCCACTGCTAATGCTGTGCGCACCTGGCTCATAGGATCGGATATCCGCGATTTCGCACGGCTCCCAGCCCCACGCATGGTCGATGAGCAGTTCGGCATTGACACCGAACATGCGATACAGCAGGTCTTCGTTGTAGTAATCCGAAGCACGACCCACCGAGCATCGGGCGATATCGCCCATGGTCATCAGTCCGGCATGCTCGAGCTTCTTGGCATAGCCGCGCCCAACCCGCCAAAAATCGGTGAGCGGACGATGATCCCAAAGCAGCCGACGATATGACATTTCATTCAGTTCGGCCACGCGCACGCCGTCCTTGTCGGCGGGCATGTGCTTGGCGACGATATCCATGGCGACTTTGGCCAGATACATGTTGGAGCCGATGCCGGCAGTGGCGGTGATGCCGGTTTTGGTGAGGATTTCGCGCACGATGGTTCGCGCCATCGCATGCGGCCCCATACCCAGCGAGCGCAGATATGGCGTGGCGTCGATGAACACCTCGTCAATCGAGTAGACATGGATGTGCTCGGGTGCGGCGTATTTGAGGTAGATGCCATATATTTGCCCGCTGATTTCCAGATAGTGCGCCATGCGCGGCTTGGCGATGACCATCGAGGCTTTGAGCCCCGGCGAGCGTTCCAGGTCGCACGCATCGCAGGACTCCCCGATTAATCGGCCGCCGGGAGCATGGACCGCGCGCTCGATGTTGACTCCATTCAGGCGCTGTTTTACCTCAAACAGCCGCGCACGGCCAGGAATGCCATAGTTCTTCAGCGAGGGTGAGACCGCCAAACATATTGTCTTATCGGTGCGGGTTTCATCGGCCACCACCAGATGCGTGGTCAACGGGTCGAGCCCACGAGCCACGCACTCCACCGAGGCATAGAAGGACTTGAGATCAATGGCAATATAGGTATGCTCGCGTTGCGTCGATACCGTTCCGCTGCCCATCGCCATCACCTCCTTACCACCGCTGGCCCGACCAGCATATCAACACAGTCGAACATTTGTTCGATGCAACATGCCTGTTCGAAGCTGCCGAAGTCGACGCACGCAACGCGCCCAAGCACGCTCTTCACCCACGCCACACGCGCAGCGGCGGAGCAGCGGCATGCATGCGTACCATGGGGAATATGAAGAAAAGCATTACAGCAGACAGCGATTTTGCAGCGTGGGCGGCAGCCCGATCCCAGAAGACGAATCGATCACTGGCAGGAGCCCGACTCGCGATTCCGGAGCCACAGAAGCATGCCGAAATCAAGTCTCAGGCCCAGCAATGGGGCATGACCGTCGAAGATGCCACGATGACCGACGAGCACAACGAGGAATTCCTATGCGACGGCACACAAAGCATCGATTCCATCACCGATATGCGCAAGGCAAGCGGACTGGAGGCAATGGAGTACGCGGAACAGCACATGCCGGTATTACGCGACACCATGGATAGCCTCACCACTCGCGTCGATTTCTCAGGCATTCGTATTGCCGTCTGTCTGATACTGGAGCCAAAGACCGCGATTCTGCTGCGCAAGCTTAAGGCCGCCGGCGCAATCGTCGGCGTATATTGCGGCCCGGATTCCACGGATCCCCGAGTGGCGGAACAGCTGCGCCGGGAAGGAATCACGGTCGAATCCAGCCGAGACTGGACCGCGGAACAGGCGCACGAGGCGGCCCTGCACCTGCTGGACGAAATACAGCCGGACATCATCATCGACGATGGTGCCAGCTTCGCCCGTCTCGCTTCGCTCGAACGCCCCGAACTCACGGCGAACCTCATTGGAGTGGCCGAGGAAACGACCAGCGGCGTACGCGCGTTCCAGCAGATGCAGGAAGCGGGAGCCCTCACCTACCCGGTCGTAGCCGTTAACGACAGTGTGCTGAAAACCGGATTCGACAACGCCCACGGCACTGGGGAGACATGCGTGACCACCATGCAGCGCATTCTCGGCGAGCATGCATTCGACGGTAAGAACGTCACCGTCATCGGCTACGGCCCGGTCGGCCAAGGCTTCGCACGGCGCATTCGCGCGCTTGGCGCCGAAGTCACCATCTGCGATATCGATCCAGTGGCTTCACTCAAAGCGGTGTTCGACGGCTTCGCCGCACAAGACATTGACGAGGCACTCCCTTGCGCGGATATGGTGGTGTCCGCCACTGGCGTGAGACATACGGTCACACTTGAGCACATGCGCGCAATGCACGAGGGCGCGGCGCTCGCAGTGATCGGCGGCATCGCCAACGAAATCGCCTTGGACGAGGTAAGCGACTTCACCCCACAGGTCAACAGGGACACCGTGCAACTCAATGTTCCCGACGGACCAACGCTCACGCTAATCGCCGACGGCGATGGCGTGAACTACACGGTGGGAGGCGGCAATCCAATCGAGATCATGGATCTGAGCTTCGCCGTACAGGCCAGCGCCGTCGCATATCTTCTGGAACATCGAGGCACACTGGATCACACGCTTATCAGACTTGACGCAGCGACCGACCAGCGCATCGCCGCCAGCGCGCTCAAGGCGCGCGGATACCGAGCCAGCCATGCCGTGGAGGACAACGGCTACAATTGGCGACTGACCAGATTCGCGGAAAACGACCGAGAGAACGCCGACCGATAGCCATAGACACGGCACCGAGCACAACGCAGCGAGGAGAATATGACCGACAACACCTGGCCGACCGTCGATACCGAGCTTATCGATGATGTGACACTGTATTCCGCCAAACTCATCATCCCCGTGACGGGCCCCGTCATCATCGATGGCGCAGTTGCCATACATGGCGACCGCGTGGTTCATGTAGGTAAACGCCGCTGGGTGCTGAAGGCGCTGAAGCAGGAAATGACGGCTCACGGCACCATCCATGAACGGCATTGGGATGGGGTGCTCACCCCCGGATTGATCAACGCGCACACTCATCTGCAGTACAGCGGCATGGTGCAGGTCGGGCAAGGCACCTACGATCGGTTCCGCGCCTGGGAACTGGCATTCAACGAGGTGTACGCCGAGGCGCAGAAGACCCAGCCATGGAAGCAGTGGGCCGAGGACGGCGCTCGCCAGATGGTCGAATCGGGAACGACGGCCGCCGCAGACATCGTCACCGATTTGGACGCCGCCGGCGCGCTGGCTTCGCAGGGCATGCACGGCATCGCTTATTGGGAGGTAATGGGCTGGCACAACGCCGAATGGATGGAAAAGGGCCGCACTGAGCTCATCCGGCAGTTGCGCCGGATGAACGAGGAGCAGCTGCCAAACCTCGGCATCAGCCCGCATGCTCCGTATACGCTGGAGTCCGAACCGTTCGTTGATCTTCCAGACATTGCTCGTCAGCTGAACATGCGACTGCATATCCATCTGGCGGAGACCCCGCTCGAGGCCGGCACTTATCCGCCGGTGCTCACCACTTATTCGGCGGCCGACTGGAGTGACCACGATTGGGAAAGCTACCGGCAGCTCAAGGAAGTGGGCAAAGGTGCCTCCGCCATCCAGTTCGTCGATCAGCTTGGCTCGCTTGGACCGGATGTGCACATTGCACACGGCGTGTGGGCCAATGGCGAGGATCGGCGTATTCTACGTCAGCGCGGCGTGGGCGTGGCCTTGTGCCCCCGATCGAATCGCATTACCAACACCGGCAAAGATGCACCGGTGCGCGAATACCTCGAGGAAGGCAATCTGGTAAGCGTGGGCACCGATTCGCTCTCCAGCACGCCGACCCTCGATCTGCTTGATGACGTGTCGATGCTTTACGACCTGGCCCGCGAACAAGGCTATGCCAGCGACGATCTGACACATCGCCTGATTCGTATGATGACGCTGGGCGGCGCCGCCTCCATGGGCATGCACGTGGGCCGCAACCGCATTGGACAAATCAACGCGGGCGCATTGGCTGATTTCGCGTTCTTCGACATCCCCGTCGACACATCATCTCCGGCCGGCATCGAAGAAACGCTGGAAACACTGGTGAGGCACGGCGCAGGCACGAACCGAGCCACGGTGATATCCGGGCGCGAAGCCTACAACAACGCCTGGTGACACCGCTGACCTGACCTGATATCAAGAAGCCAAAAACCAGCAAACCCGCCAAGAACAGGAGATCTCATTATGAGCGTCGCTTTGCAAGACATGAGTCCATACGCCCGGTCCATAGTGGAACGCCTTGGACTGGAAACCCACCCCGAAGGCGGCTGGTACACGCGTGACTGGCAATCCCCGCACACGGATGAGGCCTCAAGCCGACCGCTATCGTCACTGATTTACTTCCTGCTGCCCGAGGGAGATGCCAGCGCCTGGCATAAGGTCGATGCGGATGAGGTCTGGCTGTGGCATGGCCCGGCATCGGTCAAACTGGAGCTCGGCGGCAGCGACGAGACTCCGGAATCCGAAGAATCCAAGCGAACCGTAATCACCTTGGGTTCCGGCATCACCACCGATCAGGCCGACGTAACCGTATCGGGACATGCGGTCGTACCGGCTGGCGTCTGGCAGCGCACAGTGCCAGGCCAGGGCGATGCGCTGGTCTCCTGTGTGGTCAGTCCGGGATTCGTATTCGACGGCTTCACACTCGAACAGTGAACGCCATTTCGCTCTGCGCCAATATGAGATATCCGTCCGCTTACGCGCCAGATTGCGCGGCTCTAGTCGGCCATAAGCAATGGCGATAGCCAGCATCCGAAAATATCGATGTTTTGTAACCCAATAGCCATACAATTGGCGCGAATGCATCAAGCACGGTTTGAACCGTGTGCATGACGAACACTTGAGGAGAGGAAACCCATGTTCAATAAGCGACACATCGTCCGTACCATTGCGGCCACCGCCAGCATCCTGGCTCTGTCGTTCACCGCAGCCTGCGGTTCCGGCCAGTCCACCGCATCCAATTCCGCCGATTCGAACGACATCACCCAGCAGACGTACAAGCCGGGCAAGCTGACCATCGCCACCGGACAGCCGGCCTACGAGCCGTGGGTTATGAACGACAAGCCGGAAAGCGGTGAGGGCTACGAGGCGGCCGTCGCCTACGCAGTGGCCGACAAGCTCGGTTTCAAGAAGAGCGACGTGGTGTGGACCCGCACCGCATTCGACACCGCCATCGCTCCCGGCGCCAAGGACTGGGATTTCAACATCCAGCAGTTCGGCATCACCGACGAGCGCAAGAAGGCCGTTGACTTCTCGTCCAGCTACTACAACGACAGCCAGTCCGTCGTGGTCAAGAAAGACAGCAAGTTCGCCAACGCCACCAAGGTATCCGATCTGAAGGATGCGACCGTGGGCGTCATGGTCGGCACCCTTGCCTACGACTACGCCAAGGCGAACATCAAGGACGACATCCAGACGTTCAATGATGATGCCGCACTGGCTCAGGCACTTGACGCCGGTCAGATCGACGCACTGGTCACCAGCACCGTGGAATGCGTGTACATGGTGCAGTCCGAGCAGGTCAAGGACGCCAAGGTGCTCGGCCGTCTGCCTGACTCCGAAGACAAGAGCGGCATGGGCATCGTGCTGCCGAAGGATTCCAAGCTGACTGCAGCCGTGACCAAGGCAGTGGATGACCTGAACGCCGACGGCACCATCAAGAAGCTTCAGGACAAGTGGCTGGCCGAGTACACCACCGACCTGACCGAACTGAAGAAGTAAGTGAAGTAGGCTTACATCATAAGGTCACAACACCTTGGCCGGGCGCTGCGGGAATTTTCCTGTGGCACCCGGCCATCCCGGCATTCAGGAAGCGAGCGACATTCATCACATGACCGCAGCACCAACCGAAACCAGGCAGCACAATGCCCCTGACGGACACGAGGTAAGTCAGGTCGAGCTCGAACGACGCCAATATCGTGTTCATCAGCAAATTCAATCGACGATTACCAGTCTGATCAGCACCATTGTGTTCGTGGTGGTCATCGTCATCGGCTTGAAGCTCTCCCCCGGCTGGCCACGAGTCAAGGAGACCTTCTTCTCCGGCGAATACTTCGTCAAATCGTTTCCCCATGTGCTTGACGGCCTATGGCTCAACATCCGCGTTCTGCTCGTCGCAGTGGTCGGCGTGGCGATTCTGAGCACGCTGATCGCGCTGGTGCGCACCAGCCGCTCCCCTATTCTGTTCCCGCTGCGTATCCTGGCATTGATCTACACGACTGTGATGCGCGGCGTGCCTATTATCGTCGTGCTGTATCTAATCGGTTTCGGCATTCCCGGCCTAGGCTTGTTCGGCCGTATCGATCCCTCGGTACTCGGCACCATTGCAGTGGTAATGGGATACAGCGCCTACGTCTCCGAGGTGCTGCGTGCCGGTTTTAACGACGTACATCCTTCTCAGCGAGCCTCGGCCCGCTCGTTGGGCCTGACCTCCGGCCAGACGACCCGACTGATCGTCATTCCTCAGGCATTGCGCAAAGTGGCGCCCGCACTGATGAATGACTTCATCTCCATGCAAAAGGACGTCGGCCTGATTTCCGTGCTGGGTGCGGTGGATGCCGTGCGCGCCGCACAGATCGACGTGGCCAGCACCTACAACTTCACGCCGTATGTGGTCGCCAGCCTGCTGTTCATCCTGATGAGCGTGCCGTTCATCCTGCTGAACGACTGGTACACGGAACGTCTGCGTAAGCGCGAACTCAGCGGAGGAACGGTATGAGCGAAATGACCAATATCACCACCGAGGCGAGTGACTCCCCCGTGAGCAACAAGACGGTGCTGCGTCTTGATGACGTGCGCAAATCCTTTGGAAACACGCAGGTGCTGCGTGGCATTTCCTTTGACATTCACCAACATGAGGTGGTGGCTTTGCTGGGGCCTTCCGGTTCAGGCAAATCCACATTGATGAAATGCGTCAACCTGCTTGAACAGGTCGATGACGGCCAGATTTGGCTGGGCAATACCGATATCACCGACCCGCGTGCCGACCAGGACAAGATTCGCGCACGTATCGGCGTGGTGTTCCAGCAGTTCAACCTCTTCCCCCACATGTCGGTGCTCAGGAACGTGACCCTTGCCGCAATCAAGGTTCACCACTGGAGCAAGGATCGCGCCGAAACCCGCGCTATGGAACTGCTTGAACGCATCGGCATGCGCGATAAAGCCAGTGCCTACCCCGATCAGCTCTCTGGCGGCCAGCAGCAGCGCGTGGCGATTGCGCGCGCACTGATGACCGACCCGGAACTGCTGCTGCTTGACGAGATCACATCCGCTCTTGATCCGATGCTGGTCGGCGAAGTGCTCAACATGGTTGCCGAGTTAAAGGCCCAAGGCACCACAATCCTCATGGCCACGCACGAAATGAGCTTCGCCCACGAAGCGGCCGACCGCATCGTACTGCTCCGTCACGGCGTCATCGCCGAGAACGGCACACCCGCTGAGGTGATGGACGAGTCGCAGGATCCCGAGACCATCGAGTTCTTCAGCCATTTCAGGCACTGAGACGAAGCCGAAAAACAAGCACCGGATTCATACGACGAAAGGCTCCGACGGATAATACCGTCGGAGCCTTTCAAATTGCGTTGACGAAAGTCAACCGATCACGTCACACCGACAATTCGGTATCACGCTTGAGCACAAAGTGGAGCACCAGGTAATGCGGCGGTGAACAGGTAAGAGGTATCCATGCCTCCAACCTACCCGCCGGCATCACCCCACACCACAATCACCCACCACAAACAGCGAAAGGCCAAAATCCTAAGCCACTATTCATACTTGACTGATCTGGTGCTTAAACCGCGTCCGCAACCCCCAACAAGTTCCACCACCCCACAACACGCGATGTAGCCGCCGATTGGTAGGGTTGATAGATAGTTAATCCCCTGTTTGAAAAAGGAGCTTTGGCTTGTCGGCTGAACTCGAAGACATTCACGAGGAATGTGGCATCTTCGGCGTATGGGGCCACCCCGACGCCTCACGACTCACCTATTTTGGCCTGCACGCGCTGCAGCATCGCGGTCAGGAAGGTGCCGGCATCGTCTCCAACGATAACGGTCATCTCATCGGTCATCGCGGACTCGGCCTGCTCACCCAGGTGTTCGGCGATGAGCGCGAAATCGAACGACTGAAGGGCAATTGCGCCATCGGCCACGTGCGTTACGCAACGGCCGGCTCGGGCACCACAGACAACATCCAGCCGTTCATCTTCCGCTTCCATGACGGCGACGTGGCTCTGTGCCATAACGGCAACCTGACGAACTGCCCGTCACTGCGCCGCAAGCTTGAAGACGAAGGCGCCATCTTCCATTCGAACTCCGACACCGAAGTGCTGATGCACTTGATTCGCCGTTCGATGCAGCGCACCTTTATGGACAAGCTCAAGGAAGCGCTCAACACGGTGCATGGCGGTTTCGCCTACCTGCTGATGACCGAAGACGCCATGATCGGCGCACTCGACCCGAACGGCTTCCGCCCGCTCTCCCTCGGCAAGATGAAGAACGGCGCCTACGTGCTCGCCTCCGAAACCTGCGCACTGGATGTCGTCGGCGCCGAGCTGGTGCGCAACATTCGCCCGGGTGAAATCGTGGTGGTCAACGATCACGGCTACAAGATCGTGCAGTACACCAACAACACGCAGCTGGCCATCTGCTCGATGGAGTACATCTACTTCGCCCGCCCGGATTCCGATATCTATGGCGTCAACGTGCACTCCGCCCGCAAGCGCATGGGCGCACGTCTCGCCGCCGAATCCCCGGTGGAGGCCGATATGGTTATCGGCGTGCCGAACTCCTCATTGTCCGCCGCATCCGGCTATGCGGAAGCAGCAGGCCTGCCCAACGAAATGGGTCTAATCAAAAACCAGTATGTGGCCCGCACCTTCATTCAGCCCACGCAAGAACTGCGCGAGCAGGGTGTGCGTATGAAGCTCTCTGCTGTGCGCAGCGTGGTTAAAGGCAAGCGCGTTATCGTCATCGATGATTCCATCGTGCGCGGCACCACGTCCAAGCGCATCGTGCAGCTGCTCAAGGAAGCCGGCGCCGCTGAAGTGCATATGCGCATCAGCTCCCCGCCGCTGAAGTACCCCTGCTTCTATGGCATCGATATCTCCACCACCAAGGAACTCATCGCAGCCAAGATGAGCGTGGAGGAAATCCGTGAATACATCGGCGCGGATTCCTTGGCCTACCTTTCGCTCGACGGTCTGGTCGAATCCATCGGACTGAACGCCGACGCCCCATACGGTGGCCTGTGCGTCGCCTACTTCAACGGCGACTACCCCACTGCGCTCGACGACTACGAGGCCGACTTCCTGAAGTCCCTCACGCCCGAGGACCGTGTGCGTCTGCCTGAATTCGCGCTGTACAAGAGCAAGTACATCGGCAACGAGTACAACACCGTGCAGCCGGACGCCGAATAGCTCACCACCAATCCGCTCAATAACAATTCTTTGAACCAGAGGCGCTTGCCTCCCCTCAGTCGGCTTTGCCGACAGCTCCCCTCCAGAGGGGAGCCAAAATAAGTAGAAAGGCCAACCAAATGCCAAAAGCATATGAGAACGCCGGCGTGAGCGTCGAAGCCGGGTACGAAGTCGTCAAGCGCATCAAGTCGCACGTGGCCCGCACGAACCGCCCCGGCGTGGTCGGCGGCATCGGCGGCTTCGGCGGCCTGTTCGATCTGGCCTCCTTGGGCTACAAGGAGCCGGTTCTCATCTCCGGCACCGACGGCGTGGGCACCAAGCTCATGGTCGCCAAGCTGGCCAACAAGCACGACACCATCGGCATCGACTGCGTGGCCATGTGCGTCAACGACATCGCCGCCCAGGGCGCCGAGCCGTTGTTCTTCCTTGACTACATCGCCTGCGGCAAGAACGACCCGGCACTGCTTGAGCAGGTCGTGGCCGGTGTGGCCGACGGCTGTGTACAGGCCGGTTCCGCGCTGGTCGGCGGCGAAACCGCCGAAATGCCGGGCATGTACGACGAAGACGAATACGATCTCGCCGGATTCTCGGTCGGCGTTGCCGAAAAGTCCGCCATCGTGGACGGTTCCACCATCGCTGAAGGCGACGTGCTCATCGGCCTGCCCTCCACCGGCGTACACTCCAATGGCTTCTCCCTGGTGCGCAAGGCCCTGTTCGAGCAGGCCGGCTACACCGTGGACACCGAACTCGACGAGCTGGGCGGCGAAAAGCTCGGCGACGTGCTGCTCACCCCCACCAAGATCTACGTCAAGGCCCTCTCTCCCCTGTTCAAGGCGGGCGTGGTCAAGGGCGTGGCCCACATCACCGGCGGCGGCTTCATCGAGAACATCCCGCGCATGATTCCGGACGGCTTGGCCGCCGAAATCGAGCTCGGCACCTGGCCCGTGCTCCCGATCTTCGACGTGCTGGAGAAGGCTGGCAACATCGATCATAAGGAGATGTACAACATCTTCAACATGGGCATCGGCATGGTGCTGGCCATCGACCCCGCTCGCAAGGACGAGGCGCTGAAGCTGCTCGCCGACAACAACGAGCCCGCCTACGTGCTCGGCCAGATCGCAGCCGACACCACCGGCACGCAAATCGTACTGAAGTAACTCGCTTTCCGCAGGAAAGGAACAACATGGGTCAGAAAGTATTGGTTATCGGCTCCGGCGCGCGCGAGCACACCATTGCCTACACGCTGCTCAAGGCACCGAGCATCGACGAAGTCACCGTGGCTCCCGGCAACCCGGGCATGCTCAAGGACGGCATCCACACCACGCAGCTGAGCCAGTCGAATCACGCCGCACTTATCGAATTCGTGAAGAACAATGGTTATGACTGGGTGTTCGTAGGCCCGGAAGTCCCGCTGATCGAAGGCATCGTGGACGATTTCGCCGCCGCCGGCATCAAGGCGTTCGGCCCGTCCAAGGCCGCCGCCCAGATTGAAGGCTCCAAGGACTTCGCCAAGCAGCTCATGGACCGACACAACATCCCGACCGCCCAATACAAGACCTTCAGCGATCTCGAGATGGCGCAGGACTACGTACACGAGCACGGTGCCCCGATTGTCATCAAGGCCGACGGTCTGGCGGCAGGCAAGGGCGTGACCGTGGCCATGGACGAGCACACCGCCCAGCGCGCACTCGAAGACATCTTCATCGACCATCGCTTCGGCTCCGCCGGTGCCAAGGTCGTTATCGAGGACTTCCTGGACGGCCAGGAATTCTCCCTGATGAGCTTTGTCAACGGCACCGATTTCTGGCCGATGCCCATCTCCCAGGATCACAAGCGCGCCCACGATGGCGACGAGGGTCCGAACACCGGTGGCATGGGTGCCTACAGCCCGGTGCCGCAGATTCCGCAGTCCGTGGTCGACGAGGCCATCGAGAAAATCGTGCGCCCCACCGTCGAAGGCATGGCCGAGGAGGGTACGCCATTCACCGGTATCCTGTACGCCGGTCTGATCGCCACCGCCGACGGCCCGAAGGTCATCGAATTCAACGCCCGCTTCGGCGACCCCGAAACCGAAGTCGTCCTCCCCA
>OJKF01000114.1_pt1 | contig 35658 bp, 27 predicted proteins | sample 1596531 | NCBI WGS metagenome assembly OJKF01 (sample SAMEA4350128, study PRJEB24818) | metagenome | biome: human; feature: gut; material: faeces | place: Denmark | collected 2013-09 | reverse complement strand
GGACTTGATGCTTCATCTAGTTGTGTTTTTGTCACAGACCCGGCTCCCCCCCAGTACTCCACAGAGTTGGTCGTCGGCAGCGTCAGATCTGTATAAGAGCCAGGCATCTGGCATACCCGTTACGGCGAATTGGACAGCGTCAGGCACAATCCCGAGTACGCGGTGGTGTTCGCCGAGCGCACCGAACTGTTTGGGCGTCAGATTGCGGTCGCCCATCGTGGCCGCAATCCGTTCCGAAGGCAGCGTTGCCTGCGGATCAGGTGAAGCCAGCATGGGCTGGTGAAAGGCAAGACCGGCGTCGATGCCGGGCTTCGTCGTCGGCTGGGTAGGTGGTAAAGCGTTCATGATTCCACTGTGCGGGTTACTTATGTAAGAGCACAAGCGCAACCGGCAAATGTGGATACTATGACGCGGTTTGGCGTGTTGTGGATAACGTGTGGATGAAAACCCGGTTATCCACCATTAGTTCAGAAGGTTTACCAAGGCTCCCCAGCCGACTTACCTGTGATGACAAACAACCCGCCGAGTTGTTCGCTGAATACGTCAGACCCAGTGAGCGGAGAGGGGAGCCAAGGTGCGGTCACTTCACCAAATCGGTGAGTTCGCCAAGGTTCAGTTCGAAGCTGACGCCACGATCCTCGAAATGCGGCTGGTCACGGGTGCTGACCATGGCGTGTCGCACGAACTCGCCGGCGATTTCGGCCGACTCGGCCAGGCCGCGGCCGGCCATCACCGCGCCGCACAGGGCAGATGCGAAGGCGTCACCCGTGCCATGAATCATGTATGGCAGCTTTTCATGAGCCAGCTCGATCTTGCCGGCAACACCGGTGGAAGCGCTGGCCACATAGTTGACGATTTTGCCATCGCCATGGTCGATGCCCTTCAACACCACGTTCTTCGCGCCAAGCTCCAGCAGCGCGCCCAACAGCTCGTCAACCGTGGCTTCATCGATATCCTGACCGGGGTAGTCACGCTTGGTGAGAATACTCGCTTCGGTGAGGTTCGGCATCAACACGTCGGCACCATCGGCCAGAGCGCCCATTGCCTCGCACAGCTCCGGTGTATACGTGGGGTACATTTCGCCGGCGTCTCCCATCACCGGGTCAACCAGACGCAGCGCGTTCGGATATTCACGGTAGAGACGCTGAATGATCGCCACCTGATCGGGGGAGCCGAGGAAGCCTGAATACACGCCATCCAGTTCCACGTCTTCCTTCTGCCAGGCATCCAAGTAACCGGAGAGAATATCCGTGGTGTCGTGGAACGTGAACACTGCATAGCGCGTGTGCGCCGAGAACAGGGCGGTCGGCACCGGGCACACATCGCAGCCTGCGGCCGAGAGAATCGGAATCGCGGCGGTCAGCGAGCACTTGCCGTAGCCGCACATGTCGTGCACGGCGGCCACGCGCGGAATATAGCTCGGATCACGGTCATACAGTGTTACATCGGTCATGTCTGTTCGAACCCCTTCACCATGTTGGCGGAATAATTCATTGACGATGTTTGACTGTAGTCGTTCGTCATGTAAACCATGTAACCGGGCGGCAGAAAAATGAAACAGATGTCATCGCCGAGCGGGCAAACCGTCTTGGTGACGGGTGGAACAAGCAATCATCACGGACACTTGAGCCATGCGCGAAAGGCATGGTAGCGATATCACCGTGACCGCAGTCGAACGTGAAAGCGCATGCGCGCGGCCCGGCGTGTCGCGATAATTTCAACGACTTTTCCGTGACTCTTGACAGTCTCTCACGTCAATGATTCCAGGGCTTTATAAGCCCCTATAGGCAAGCCCGATAACGTTCGGCTTGCGTCGCGCGGCCCAAGCGTCGTAACTTCATAACCAACACCTCGCCAACCACCCGAACACGGCAGGCGGGCGGCAAGGAAAAATCCTCGCGACCTAGCATAACCAAGGAGAAATACCCATGGCCGAGAACAACAAGAAGTACCGTTTTGAAACCCTGCAGCTGCATGTGGGCCAGGAGCAGGCCGACCCGGCCACCGATTCCCGCGCAGTGCCGATCTACGCCACCACCTCCTACGTCTTCCACAACTTCGATCATGCCGAGGCCCGATTCGGCCTTGCCGACCCGGGCAACATCTACGGCCGTCTGACCAACACCACCCAGGGTGTCTTTGAGGACCGCATCGCCGCCCTTGAAGGTGGTACCGCAGGCCTTGCCGTCGCCTCCGGTGCAGCCGCCGTGGAATACGCGGTGCGCAACATCACCCAGTCCGGTGATCACATCGTCGCCGCCAAGAACATCTACGGCGGCACCTTCAACCTGCTGCGCCACACCCTGCCGCGCGACGGCATCACCACCACCTTCGTTTCCGCCGAGAACCCGCAGGAGTTCGAGGATGCCATTCAGGAGAACACCAAGCTCGTCTACTTCGAGACCTTCGGCAACCCGAACGCTGATCTGCCGGACTTCGAGGCAATCTCCGAAATCGCCCACAAGCACAACCTGCCGGTGATCGTGGACAACACCTTCGCCACCCCGTACCTGTTCCGCCCGCTGGAGCACGGCGCCGACGTGGTGGTTGAATCCGCCACCAAGTTCATCGGCGGCCACGGCACCACTTTGGGTGGTGTGATTGTTGAAGGCGGCAACTTCGACTGGAATGCGGTTCCGGGCAAGTTCCCGACCCTGACCGAGCCGGACCCCTCCTACCATGGCCTGAACTTCTACGAGGCTCTCGGCGGCACCGCCTTCGTGACCCGTATCCGCGCCATCCTGCTGCGCGACACCGGCGCCACCCTGTCTCCGTTCGCCGCCTTCCTGCTGCTGCAGGGCACCGAAACCCTGTCCCTGCGTGTTGAGCGCCACGTCCAGAACGCGCTGAAGGTCGTCGAGTACCTGCAGACCGTGCCGGAAGTCGAGTCCGTTTCCCACCCGTCCATCCCGGGCCGTCCGGATCACGACCTGTACGAGAAGTACTTCCCGAACGGAGCAGGCTCCATCTTCACCTTCGATATCAAGGGCGGAAAGGATGCGGCTCGCGTCTTCATCGACAATCTGCACCTGTTCTCTCTGCTTGCCAATGTGGCCGACGCAAAGTCCCTCGTCATCCACCCGGCTTCTACCACGCACTCCCAGGAGACCTTGGAAGAGCTCGAGGACCAGGGCATTCACCAGGGCACCATCCGCCTGTCCATCGGCGCCGAGAACATCGAGGATATCCTCGATGACCTGAAGGGCGGCTTCGAAGCCCTTCGCGCTTCCGGCTTGGCCAAGTGAGGTCGACAGAAAGGTTGACGGCCCGATGAGAAGGGGCGCGATGCTAATGGGGTGCATCGCGAATCATCGAGCCGCATGGGGTGCCTTCCGCCTGATCGCTTGACCCAAGGAGTAGAAAGCTCGCACTGACGTCATGCAGTGCGGGCTTTCTTGCGTCTGTATGCCACACACGAAATGACCGTCGCAAAAAGTGTGTGAGGCAAACGCACATTATCACCCAATCGCACATGTTGACAATCCGCGATATTTCGCCGATTGTCGGATGTCGTTGTTCGTTTTATATTCGGTTGGCCTCACACTGTTTGCGCAGAGGCATGAATAGTGTGAGACCTGAGACGACATAATCCTCAAGGATGAGGGCCGGCGCGTGGCCGACCGCCCAATTCAGTCTGGCGCACGATGGGGCGCGCCGTTATTTCTTCATAAGTTGGAATCATCGTCCGGGCATAGGGCCCGGCCAAATATGGAGAGGCATTATGAACGTGCAGAACCCGGCCGCATCGCGCGGCATCGCTATTCAGGCCGTCGACTTGGTCAAGGACTACGGCGCCGGCGGCAATATGGTTCACGCCCTGCGCGGCGTGAACGTGAGTTTCGAACGCGGCGAATTCACCGCCATCATGGGCCCGTCCGGCTCCGGCAAATCCACGCTTATGCACACGCTCGCCGGCCTCGACTCCGCCACATCCGGGCATATTCTTTTCGGCGGGGCAGACCTGACCCGCATGGACGACAAGCAGCTCACCTTGCTGCGTCGCCACAAGATCGGCTTCATCTTCCAAAGCTTCAACCTGCTGCCCATGTTCACCGCCGAACAGAATATCCTCATGCCACTGACTCTCGCCGGAGACAAGCCCGACCGCGCTTGGTTCGACCTGCTCGTCGATACCCTGGGGCTGCAGCAGCGCCTGAACCACCGACCGAATGAACTGTCCGGTGGCCAGCAGCAGCGCGTGGCCATCGCCCGCGCGCTGATTACCAAGCCGAAGCTGGTGTTCGCTGACGAGCCGACCGGCAACCTCGACTCCGTTTCCAGCGCCGAAGTGCTCGGCTTCCTGAAGCGTTCGGTCAACGAGCTTGGCCAGACCATCGTCATGGTCACGCACGATGCGGTGGCCGCCTCCTATGCCGACCGTGCCATCGTATTCGCCGACGGACAGATCGTGGCCGACGAGGCGAACCCCACCGCCGAAACGATGAACGAGCTGCTTATGGCCGAACGCGAACGTGCCACGCGCACTGCCGTCACCGGCACACGCGCCGACACGCTCGCCCGTCTTGCCGGCGTAAAGGATGTGCCCAACCTGCCCATCACCGACGCTCCATTGCCCCCGGCTGGGAGAACCGGCACCATGCGCCATGCCCGCGTCGCTGCACAGCACGCTTGCTGAGCCGGAAAGCGAGAGACAGGACACCCCCATGTTTTCCATCACTCTGAAACTTATGAAGAAAAGCGCCAGGATGCTGATTCCGGCAGGCATCGCCATCCTGATCGGCACTGCGTTCATCGCCGCTACCTTCCTGTTCGGCAACGCGATGAACGATGCGCTTGCCGCGCAGAGCACAGCACAGCTCGGCGGCGCGAACTACGTGATCGCCCCGGACGCCGGCAAGGACCTGACCGATAAGGACCAGGACTACATCTCCACGCGCACGGTTAACGACTTCCAGCTTGGCCGCATCCGCGCCACCGAAGGCGTCAAGGACGCACGTGCCGGCTACGCGGGTTCTGTGACCGTAACCCGTGGCAACAAGCATGCCAACAGCTACGTCATCACCACCGCCGCAAAACGCACGCTGCTGCCGGTCACCATCACGCAAGGAGACCAGCCGGCGGACAGCAACGAGATCGCCCTGACCAAGTCCGTGGCCGACCAGCTCGGCGTCAAGGTAGGAGACCGTGTGACCGTCAACTCGCAGGCGGCGCAGTATGCGGACAAGACCGGCGATTCGGCCGGTGACGTCGGTGATAAGTCGGTCCAGAACGCCGATGACGCGAGCGCGCACAACGGTGATTCCGATAACGCGTCCGGCGTGTCCGCCTCATCCGATGGCGCCAACACTGCCGACTCTGGCATGACCGTGCGCGTGGTCGGTCTGACCGACGATCCGAACGGCGCCTACCCCTACTACGGCGGCGCCTCCGTGCTCTCCGACAACGTGATCGCCGCGATGGGCGGCAGCGACGATTTCGACGAACTGCCTACCCTCATGATCTATCTCGACATCGATGGCGAGGACGATGAGGCCGCAACGGCCGCGGTCGCACGGATCAACGCCCTGCTCCCCAAGCATTTCAGCGTCCAGTCCCGAGCCACATACGCCGAACGATCCATCGCGAGCATGAGCGCGGGCGAAACCAGTATCACCACCATCTTCCTGCTGAGCTTCGGCATGCTCGCCATGCTGGTCGCTGCGCTCGTCATCGCCAACACCTTCCAAGTGCTCGTGGCACAGCGCCGCCGCACACTTGCCCTGCTGCGCACCATCGGCGCGAACAAAAGCCAGTTGTATGTCTCCGTGCTGTTCGAGGCCGGCGTGCTGGGGCTCATCGCCTCCATATTGGGTGTGGGCCTCGGCATCGCCCTCATGGAAGCGCTGTGCCGGTCCGGCCTCATGCAGGCCGCCGACATGAACATGCGACTGGTACTATCCGGTCCGGTGTTCACGGTGCCGATGGCGTTCGGCATCATTATGACGGTGATTGCCTCGCTCGGCTCCGCGCGTTCTGCTACCGCCGTCACCCCGTTGGAAGCGTTGCGACCCATCGAACTGACCGACACACGACGGGCCGGTGTGGTCCGCGCCGTGATTGCTGTGCTGCTGATTGCGGCCGGTGCGGCACTGTGCGTGTTCTCTGTATGGCAGATGTCCGAGAAAATCGCCGGACGTGATTCAATGGCCGACAAGCAGTATCCGCTGGTGTTGCTCGCCGCCATCATCGGATGTGCATTGATCTTCCTTGGACTGGTGCTTTCCGCCACGTTCTGGCTACCGGTGCTCATGCGCGGCGTGGGCGCGCTGGTTGCACTGGCCGGTCCGTCCGCCAAAGTGGCACATGCGAACATTCAGAAGAACCCGCGCCGCGTGGCCGCCACCGGTGCCGCACTGCTTATCGGCGTGACGCTGGTCTCCACCATCGCCACCGGTGCCGCCAGCGCCAAGCAAACCATGAACGAGGCGCTGACCACGCGCTACAGCGTCGACATGATTGCCGCTGGCACCGATATGACTGGCAAACAGGCCAGTGAGGCAGCCAAAGTCAAGGGCGTTCAGAGCAGTATCTACGCGCCGACCCGCATGATGACCATGAAGGATGCCGACGGCAAGAGTCTGAGTGTGCTGGTCGTGGGCGTGGATGGTGTCGACGCGCTGCGCAAGGTGGTGCGCTCCGATTTGTCCGGTGTGACCATTGATGGCGATTCCGTACTGATGCCCAAGTATTCCGCCGCTACAGGCAAGGATATTCCGCTGGACAAGAGCGTTACGTTCACGGCTGGAGCGGCCGAAGCACAAGCCGATGCCGCCAATGGTCCGTCCGGTAATGATGCGAACGGCAGCGCCGAAAACGGCAATGGACAATCCGGCGGCACACAGACGCTGACGCTCAAACCGCGGAAGGTGGACTATCGCCGCATTGCCTCCAACTACGCCGCGGTCGCCTTCGTGGACGCCAGCCACTTCACCAACGGTGGAATCAAGGCCGACGGGCATATCATGCTTATGCGTATTGACGCCGAGGGCGCGGGTGTTGCGCTGAACGACGTATTCACCAACGTGCAGAATGTGTTCTCCGCCAGTGCTGGTGTTACCGTGACCGGTCCGGTGGCCGAACGTACGCAATGGGAGACCATGATCAACGGCATGATGGCATTGTTGGTCGGTTTGATTGCGGTGGCTGTGCTCATCGCCTTGGTCGGCGTAGCGAACACGCTGAGTCTGTCGGTGATCGAACGCACACGCGAATCCGCCACCTTGCGTGCCATCGGCATGACGCGCGGCCAACTGCGGCGCTCGCTGGCGGTGGAAGCGTTGCTGCTTTCGCTCGTCTCCGGCGTGGTGGGAGTGGTATTGGGTACCCTGTTCGGCTGGCTCGGATCCTACATGGTGTTTAGTTTGTACGGCGACACCGTGTTCCCGTTCGAATGGGCCACCAACGGTGTGGTGCTCGGCGTCGCCGCGCTCGCCGCTCTCCTCGCCAGCGTGGCACCCGCCCGCCGAGCCGTCAAAACGCCACCAGTTGAAGCCTTGGCCGAAGCGTAGAGCAATAAGCTCCCTCATCAGAGGGAGCTTTTTTGTTACACCAGCCCGTTATCGTACGCGAAGACTACAGCCTGTACGCGGTCACGGGCGTTGATTTTGGCGAGGATATGCGCCACGTGGGTTTTGACGGTGGGAAGGGAGATAAAGAGCTTGTCCGCGATCTCCTGATTGCTCAGACCATGGGCGATCTCCACCAGCACCTCGCGTTCACGGTCGGTGAGCAGTTCCAGCTCGGGATCGGTGTACGACGGGCGTGACGTATTGGAACCGTCGGAAGCGGCTCCGGCAGGGGAGGGGATGCCGGTCATCGAGCCGGCACCGTTGCCGGCCGCACCGCCAGAGACGCCGCCGGCGGAACTGTACACGGCATCGGAGCGCGCGGCATCGCCGGTCAGCGAACCATGCTGCGCGTAACCGTCCTGCATCATCTTTTCGATGAGTCGCTTCGTGGCGGAAGGCGCGATAATCGCATTGCCTTGGAATACAGTACGAATCGAACTGAGCAACGTTTCCGGTTCGGTGTCCTTGAGCAGGAAGCCCGAGGCGCCGGCATTGATGGCCGCCATCACATACTCGTCCAAATCGAACGTCGTCAGAATGATTACGCGCGTCGGCCGGTCGTCAGCCGATTCGGCCGAGACGGTCGCGTCGGCGGCCGGGCTGGCCGAATCGGCCGCGTTGCCCGGCGCGGTGGAGAGCGAGGTAATACGGCTCGTGGCCTCAATGCCGTCCATGCCGGGCATGCGCACATCCATCAGCACCACGTCGGGATGCAGGGATTCCGCCAACGCCACGGCTTGGGCGCCGTCGGACGCCTGCCCGACCACCTCCATATCCGGCTGCGAACCAATGACCATGGCAAAACCGGCACGCACCAGCTCCTGGTCGTCCGCAATAATCACGCGAATGCTTCTGCTCTCGTTCATGCTCTCCACTGTATCCGTTTCCTATCGGAGCGCCGCTCCATAAACACCCTGATTGTTCCCTGAGTTCTTATTGGACAAGGCTCTCATCGGGGTAACGTTCCCGCGTGTTGCATCTGACTATCCAACGAAGCCGCCGGTCGCAACTGCATATCCGGCTGCACACCCTCATGGGTCTCGTCGCTGAACCCGGTTTCACGCAACACTTTCAACAGCTGACGCATACGAGCCAATGCGGCACGCCCCCGAGCGCCAATCGCGGCAAAAGCCGCTGCAATCTGCATACTATCAGGCGCAGGTTCGGCGTTGAGCATCACCAGTCCCTCATCAGCCTGCGCGATCACCGATTCCAGCGTGGTCAGTACTTCGGTTTGCATCGCCGCACTAATACGGTTGCGCTCTAAGTTGGCCGCCAGCACCTTTTGCCGCTCCTGCTCGGCTCGCAGCGCCTCCTCGCGTTGCAACAGCACCAGAGCGTTTGCGCCACGCGAACGGCTCCATCGAGCCATCGCAATGCAGGCAAAACCTACCAACATGATTCCCACGCCCGGCAGCAAGCCTGACAAAACCAGCCTCCATTTTGAGAGCATGGAACTACCATCGGGCAAAAACAGATGGAACAGCTGACTGTATCCATTCCACCCAGCCATCACCTTGATGCCCGCAAGCCACGAATCGGCTGCCAGCGCCACGCTCACCCAGCGCCAAGCGGACTCTCGTCCATACAATACCGCCGAATACACGGATACCATCGCATACATATTGATGGCCAAGATCGATGGCAAGAACAACAGTTGCACAGCAGACAGCACCGCCATCGCCAGCGCGCTGCCCTCTGGGAAGCGGCGGCGGAACGCCAAAGGTGAAAGCATAATAATCGTCAGCGTTATAGTCGGCACGCGGTTCGGCGAATACGGGGCATTGCCGATCATTTGCAAATCGCCATACGTGGCGGAATCAAATAGCGCAATCAGCACGATAGTGGCGATAACGTCCATCAGAAGATAGTGCCGCTCGGTCCACTGCGCAAATCGACCCACCCAGTTCGACTCACGCGTATCTCCTTGGTCGAGTACTTTGGGGCGCGCCCGATCCATCAATCCTCGTATACGCGAGATAACGGTTAGCACCGGATCCTCCGTATCGGTGCCAGACTGTGGGGCGGCAGGGGAGAGCGGAATCGTAGCCGCCACAATAAAGCCACCATTCGGCCCTGGGCCGGCCTGCACGCTGCCACCCAACGACTCAATGCGTTCATGCATACCAACCAATCCGTATCCGGGCTTATGACCGTCTGCTGCAGACGCCGCGCCACGGCCGTTATCGGATACGGTAATCGACAGCACATCGTTTGACCAGATTTCATCGATGGTGGCTTTAGCGCCCTCGCCCGCATGTTTGCGCGTATTGGTCAGCGCTTCCTGCACAAGACGGAACACGGCGGTTTCCGCGTCGGCGGACAGCCGGTCAGGTTGCGCTTTGCCGGTCATATGCCGGGACACCACCAGATGACCATCAAACAGCGAATCGATGTCGGCATATCCGGTACTGCCACTCGCACCGAACACATTGAACAGACGCTGCATATCATGCTGCGCGCGTTCGGCCTCATGCCGAATCGTACCCATCGTGTGCTTGGCGATGGCCAGATCATGCGCACCCGCATACCGGCCGCCATCCGACTGCACAATAATCGTGGAGAGCGTATGTGCCACCACATCATGCATATCACGGGCGATGCGTGCGCGTTCGGCCAGCGCCGCGATGCGCGTCTCCTCGGCCTCTTTCGCCACAATGGAAGCGTTGCGCTCGCGCATGGCCGCCAGCGTGGCGTTGCGCGCTCGCTGCCACAAGGCCATGATGATGACGCTCAGCACGCTCGATTCGATGAACGCCGCCTCCATGCCGAAGTCAGCGAGCATCTTGGTCCCGCAGTTGACGGCGCCGCTTGCCCCCACGACGCCGGTGACCGCCGGGCATGTGGGCATCGTGATGGCATCGGCAAGCCAGCCGTCGCGGATGACGCGCGAACCGGAGGAAGGTCCGGCGAACAGCGGACCCACGTTGAAAGACACCGACCAGACCGTCGCCGCGACCAGTCCCATGACGAACGCCGTGACGATGAACCGCCAGGAATGTCGGGGATTGCCGTACAGAATCACCGAATACACCATGATCAGGGCGTAGAAATCGAAATACGTGATCGCCGGGCCGAACACAAGATGCGTGATGGTCAGCGCCACGAACAGCCAGGCCGCCGGCTCCGGGCGATACCTGCGCAGCATCAGCGGCACGAAGACCGGCAGCGACCACAGCGTCATCGACGCCTGAGTTGCGGGAAACAATATGCCGGCATCAGGGTTGGTGGAGGCGTTGAACGGCACGCAACCGGCGATCAGCGCCGCGGCGAGCAACGTGTCCCATAGCAGTGTGCGGGTCGACTCCCGTGCGCACCATGCCCTCACGCGCGCCATCATCTCCATAACGCACAAGGCTAGCGTGTCTGGCGACGAACCGGTATCACTCTTCAGGAGGATTTGTGGACTAGAGTTTGTGGACTAGAGTTTTGAACCATGACAATGCTGAGCAAATACCACGTGCCCGGACTGGCCATAGAGGACCATTCCATCGATGTTCCGCTCGACTGGACCGGCCACGAGCCCGGACGGGCATTCGACGGGGAAACCATCAAACTGTTCTATCGCGTGGTCACCGCGCCCGAACACGTGCATGACGACCTTCCCCTGCTGATCTTCCTGCAAGGCGGTCCCGGCGGCGCCGGCCCGCGCCTCAACAGCCCGACCTCCGACGGATGGATCGAGGAGGCCATCAGGCACTTCCGGGTGATCCTGCCCGACCAGCGGGGCACCGGTCGTTCCTCGCGAGTGGACACGCATACCATGGTCCGCATCGCCGCCACGCACGGCGATGATGCCGTGGCAGGCGCCCGAGCCCAAGCCGACTATCTGAAGAAGTTCCTTGCCGATTCCATCGTGCGTGACTTCGAACATCTGCGCCTGACCGAATTCGGTGGCCGCAAGTGGGTGACGATGGGCCAAAGCTACGGCGGCTTCCTGACCCTGACCACACTGTCCCTGTTCCCGGCCGGCGTAATCGCCAGCTTCACCACCGGCGGCATCCCGCACGTGCCGGCCGACGCCACCGAGGTGTACGAGCACACCTTCCCGCGCATGGCGCGCAAGACGACTCAGTTCTACGAGCGCTACCCACAGGACAAGGAGCGCGTGGCCGCCATCGCCGACAAGTTGCCGACTACTGCGGAAGTCGCCGAATTCGTTGGCAAACTCACCGATTCCGTACTGAATCCGATGGCTGGTACCGATGTGGAGCATCGACTTGGCGTGATCGCTGGCATGGCCGCCCACGGCTTCCCGCTGCTGCCGAACGGCGACCCGCTCACCGTCGAACGGTTCCAGTGCCTTGGCGGCGACTTCGGCATGAAACCCAGCTTCGAGCGCGTCCACTGGATTCTCGACGACGCCTTCCTCGACGGCGACGGCACCGTGCGTGACGGATCGCCGCTGTCCGACGAATTCCTGTCCAAGGTGATGGCCGCCACGTCGTCGCGTCCTCTGTATTGGCCGTTGCAGGAATTCATCTACGCCAACGGCGAGCTTGACGAGCCCATTCGTTGGGCTGCCCAGCGCGTGCGCGATGGCAAGCCCGAATTCGGTGCTGATGAACGCCCGCTCAACTTCACCGGCGAGGCCATGTTCCCGTGGATGTTCGAACAGGAGTCTGCGTTACGTCCGTTCAGGCCGGCCATGGACCTGCTCATGGAAGACACGCACTTCGGCGTGATCTATGACGAAGAACAGCTGGCCCGCAACGAAGTGCCGTTGCAGGCCGCCGTCTATTTCGACGACATGTATGTCGATTCCGGCCTGCAGCTCGACACCTTGAGCCGGGTGGGTAACAGCCACTACTGGACCACCAACGAATTCGAGCATGATGGTCTGCACGGCCCGCTCGTCTTCAAGCATCTCTATGACGAAGCCCTCAACCGGGGCGACCTCGAAGAACTGTTCTGACTCAAGGAAGCAAGCTCCCTCTGATGATGGAGCTCTGTATACATGCACGAAAGGAAAACGTATGACTCAGAACCTCACCATCGGTTTTATCGGATATGGCAACATGGCCCAGGCCATCGCCCAAGGCTTCGTTGACGCGGGCGTGGTCGCCGGCGGCCAGATGGTTGCCTGCGCCGCCCACTACGACAAGCTTGAGAAGACCACCGCCGAACTTGGCGTGCGTCCGTTGCACAATGCGCTGGAAGTGGTGACGGCCGCTGACGTGGTCATCATCGCCATCAAGCCCTACCAGATTGCCGCCGTTGTCAAGCCGCTGGCCGACGAACTTGCCAAGCCGGGCAAGATCGTCGTCTCCATCGCCGCCGGCTGGAATCTCAAGAAGTACCAGGACCTGTTCACCACCGAAGACGGCGAATCCGTCGACTCTTCGGACATCCATATCCAGTGCACCATTCCGAACACTCCGATGGCCGTGGGCAAGGGCGTGCTTGTCACCGAATCCGTCAACACACTGACCGACGACGAAACCGAAACCTTCGAAAGCCTGTTCGGGCCGATCAGCCTCATCGAGCGCGTGGACACCGCGCATATGAACATCGCCATGGTGGTGGCCGGCTGCGCGCCCGCCTTCACTGACATGTACATCGAGGCCTTGGGCGACGCCGGCGTGCAGTACGGTCTGCAGCGAGCCACCTCCTACCGGCTTGCCGCCAAGATGGTCGAAGGTGTCGGCGCGCTCTACATGGCCACCGAAACCCATCCCGGTGCCATGAAGGACGCCGTGTGCTCGCCCGGCGGCACCACCATCAAGGGCGTCGCCCAGCTCGAAAAGGACGGTTTCCGCGGCTCGGTCATCGACGCCGTAGACGCCATCGTCGGCTGACTGCCAATCAGAGTTCGCGTATATTCGCATATCACAGTCAAAGCCTTCGAACCGTATGCTCGGAGGCCTTTGCATATGGCCGGTTCACCACATGCACGTTCAATGTGTCCAGCTTCTCCCTAGACTTGGAATCATGTCTCTTACTATCGGAATCGTCGGACTGCCCAACGTCGGCAAGTCCACCATGTTCAACGCACTGACCCGCAACAACGTGCTGGCTGAAAACTACCCGTTCGCCACCATCGAACCGAACACTGGCATCGTACCGTTGCCGGACAAGCGCCTGCCGGTACTGGCCAAGCTGGTCCACACCGAAAAGGTCGTGCCCGCCACGGTGACCTTCGTGGACATCGCCGGCATCGTCAAGGGCGCCTCCGAGGGAGAAGGCCTGGGCAACAAGTTCCTGGCCAACATCCGCGAGGCGGACGCGATTTGCGAGGTTGTGCGCGCCTTCGAGGACGACGACATCGTCCACGTCAACGGCAAGGTGGATCCGGCCGACGACATCGACACCATCAACACCGAGCTCATTCTTGCCGACCTGCAGACCATCGAAAACGCGCTGCCCAAGCTGGAGAAGGATCTGCGCGGCAAGAAGATCGAGCCGGCCTACATGGACGCAGTCAAGCAGGCAAAGACCATCCTTGAAGCCGGCGAGACGCTCGACAAGGCCGCACGCGAAGGCCGCTTCGACAAGGATTCCGTCTACGACCTGCATCTGATGACCGCCAAGCCGTTCATCTACGTGTTCAACGTGGACGACAACGAGCTGGCCAACAAGAACCTGCAGGCAAAGCTCGCCGCATCCGTGGCCCCGGCTCCGGCCGTGTTCCTCAACGCTCAGTTCGAGGCGGACTTGACCGAGCTCGACGAGTCGGATGCCCGCGAAATGCTCGAGGACGCGGGCTTAAGCGAATCCGGCCTTGACCAGTTGGCCCGCGTCGGCTTCGACATCCTCGGCTTGCAGACCTTCCTGACTGCAGGCGTCAAGGAAGTGCGCGCTTGGCAGATCCACAAGGGCTGGACCGCCCCGCAGGCCGCCGGCGTGATTCACACCGACTTCGAAAAGGGCTTCATCAAGGCTGACATCGTCTCCTACGACGATTTCGTGGCCGCCGACGGCTCCATGGCCAAGATCAAGGAGGAAGGCAAGCTCCGTCAGGAGGGCCGCGACTACGTCATGGCCGACGGAGATATTGTGGAGTTCAAGTTCTCCCCAACGTCTAAGAAGTGACCGTTTGGTAGTGCTGAAAATCTGGGAATTCTAGGGTGTGTTTACATTATCTAGGTTTTGTGTGATATCTGGCGTACACATACGATAATTATCACACAAAACCTAGATAGTGTAAACACACCCTAAATACCCGGTGATATGTAAAACACCGTCAGCGCCCGTGCGCAAAATGGTGTCCTGTCATTTGATAGGAATAAAAATTTTAACTTCATTATCTGGATCATCAAAGGATAGAATTTCATGCTCATAAACTTCAAAATCTTCCCTGTCATCCAGTTCTTCCCTAGTGGTCTGCAACCATGTTCCGAAGATATACTGATATGTTTTATATAAGTTTCCAAGTGTGCCCCGATGGGTGAAAACAGCGTATCTTCCTGCACGCAGCGTCTTTTTTGCCAGTTCCAGCGGCAGGCAATCAAAATCCTTCACCGGACCGCCGATCATGACGGAATATAACGCGTCGCCGTCTTTTGTATAAGCCGTCTTCTGCGTTTCACAGATGCCATATCCCGCAGATGTGGTGAAAAAATCTTTGTTAAGACCATGGAACTGTTCCCACAGTCCGGGCAGCTGATTGTCGGACAGGGAAGTAGTCCCCCGAAGCCCAGCTACTTCTGTCTCACCTAGCAGGATGATCTTGGGAGCGTGTGAAATATGATTGGCAATATGGCACACATCTTCCGGCACCAGTTCTTTTTTTGCTTTTATCACCAAATCAAGTCCGGCTTTCCGGTAAGCTACAGGACTGTATCCAAAAACAGCTTTAAAGGCCCTGCTGAACGCCTCTGACGATTCATAACCACAGTCAAGTGCAATATCAATGACCTTCTGGTCGGAATGAATCAGTTTTTCGGACGCATTGTAAAGCCTCCGACGGTTGATATAGTGTCCCACGGATTCACCTAAAACAGAAGAAAACAGGCGGGTCATGTAGTAGTAGGAGTAGCCGGTTTCTCTTGATACTTCATTCAGGCCGATATATTCATTTAGATGTGCTTCGATATAGGTAATGGCCCTTTCTAAAGGGGGATATCGTTTCAAACAGGCACCTCCATCCGTTTTTACTATTACTTTTTATATCTGTTATAAAACTCTCTTAATGCTTCTTTTGTTTCGTCTGGTAACAAAGATTTTTTTATGCCTAAGATTGCACCCTCTAATGCGTAAAGTTTATTGATACACGCTGTTTCATCAATTTGCTGTATTTTCAGCCATGCTTGTTCCGCTCCATTGGATTTCAAATCGTCTTCATTTAAAATACCAACTTGTTTTAATTGATTAGCCACAGCGTTTCCTATGTTAGGTAATTCCGACAGATCCTTCATATTGCCTCCCAGATGTTCACAGTTTTTCTATCCATATTATATCAGTTCTATTTAAACCATGCAATGCCTCCCAGGAATGGAAGAGTTTCGGATACCTGAAGCCACCTGGTGCATGGTAACAGCAGGTCCATACTGCCATGTGACTTCCGATAACATGTTCCGGTATCTGCATTTAGAAGTTCTGCCATCATAAGGCCTTTTTTATGCAGAGCTGCCGGATATCGAGGTATACCCTATAGAAGGCGGGGGCATGGAGACGCCGATTCGGGAGGCATGGTTTGCCGTCAGGCCTTCGGATGAAGGAAAACCGCAAAAAGTATCATGAATGGGCTGCGCTCCTTTGATACGCTAATCCAGCGTAAATGATGAAAAAACCAAAGGAGAAAAAGAAATGGACAAAACTATTAAAACAGTGAGGGAAAACCCTCTTGCAGCCGAACCTCTCGGCAGGCTGCTCATAAAATTTGCAATCCCATCTGTCTTATCCATGCTGGTGGATGCACTTTACAACATCGTAGACCAGATATTCATTGGGCGTGGGGAGGGATATCTTGGCATTGCTGCAACCACGGTTACTTTTCCTTTCGTCACGATTCTTTTATCCATCGCCACCCTGCTGGGGATTGGCGGCAGTGTCTATACATCCATGAACTTAGGGGCAGGAAAAGAAGCAGAAGCCGAAAAAACCCTTGGAACGGTATTTACCCTGTCTGTTGTCATAGGTATTCTGTTTACCGTTATATGCCTTACTTTCCTGAAACCGCTGGCACTAGCTTTTGGGGCTACAAAGGGGGCACAGGGCTCACTGTCCTATGTGCTGGATTATGCCCCCATCATTTTACTTGGCGCCCCCTTTAGCATGGCAGCTATTGCCCTGTCCAGTATGGCCAGAGCGTGTGGCAGCCCCATCCTGGCTATGGGATGCTTCCTGGTCGGAGCGGTAATCAACCTGATTTTGGATCCAATCTATATATTTGTTTTTAACTGGGGAGTGAAAGGTGCAGCAATCGCTACCGTAACCTCGCAGATCATGTCCGCGGTCATACTGTTGGTTTACTTTTTAAAGAAAGGGCATATCCGGCTAAGAAGAAAAAATATCTGCCCTACATTACCCATCTGCGGTCAGATATTTGCGTTTGGGCTTCCATCCTGCATGATTCAGGTGGCGGCAGCAATTCTGCAGATTGAACTGAACAAAGCGGTGGTGAGCTGTGAAATGGCAGGCGTTGGCAGCGAAGCGGCACTTAGCAGTCTTGGGATTGTGCTTCGGATCAGTTCTGTAGTGGTTTCTATCTGTGTGGGGATTGCACTTGGGATGCAGCCCATCATCGGATTTAACAAAGGCGCTGGTTTCGAACACCGGGTCAAAGAAACCTATAAAAAGGCGGTTGGCGCAGCTACGGTGGTTTCTGTGATTGGCTGGCTTATCTGTGAGTTATTCCCGGCGGAGATTCTGCAGATTTTTGGGATGAATGAGCCAGCATCTATGGCATTTGGTATCAAGTGTATGCGCATTTTTCTGTCCGGACTGGTGTTTGCTGGATTTCAGATGGTGTCAGCCCAGTATTATCTGGCAGCCGGACAGGCAGTGAAAGCGATGCTGCTTTCCATCCTCCGGCCACTTCTGCTGATGGTACCGCTCATCCATATTTTCTCGGGTATCTGGGGAATGGACGGGATTCTGTACGCAGGTCCCACCGCAGACATCCTTACGGCTCTGATTGCAGCAGGTTTGGTTGGATATGACAGCAGGAAAAAGAGAAAAGGAGTGTGATCAGATGGCAGACATTATGGTGCATGGGCTTACCCAGAATAACTTGAAACACGTCACATTCAGAATCCCGAAGGAAAAAATCACAGTATTTACCGGGGTGTCCGGGTCCGGGAAATCCAGTATTGTCTTTGACACGATTGCAGCGGAATCCCAGCGGCAGATGAACTTAACCTACCCGGCATTTGTGCGGTCCAGGCTTCCCAAATACCCCAGACCGGCAGTGGAGCGCATTGACAATCTGACACCGTCCGTTGTGGTGGACCAGTCCTCCTTAGGGGGAAATGCACGCTCCACAGTAGGGACCATCAGCGGACTGTATGCCAGCCTGCGGCTGTTGTTTTCCAGGATTGGGCAGCCCTTTGTGGGAACTGCGTCTTATTTCTCTTTTAATGACCCCAACGGGATGTGCAAGACCTGTTCCGGTCTCGGGAAAGTTACAAAAGTGGATATGGAAGCAGTCCTGGACCGGAATAAATCCTGGAACCAGGGCTGTGTGAAGGATTCCCTGTACCGTCCAGGATCCTGGTATTGGAAGCAGTATGCTGAGTCAGGGCTGTTCGACCTTGATAAACCCATCCGGGATTACACAAAAGAAGAATACAACCTTCTTGTCTATGGTGCCCGTGATGGTAAGGGAGAGCCGGAGAACCCGAAAGTAACTGGACTGTACCATAAGTATACGAAGGCCCTCTTAAACCGGGATATAAGCAGCAAAAGCAGACACACCAAAGAGAAGTCAAAAAAGCTGATCACGGAAATAGAATGTAGTGACTGTCATGGAAGAAGGCTGAATGAGGCGGCTTTGAACTGTAGAATAAACGGGTATTCTATTGCAGACATGTGCGAGATGGAGCTGACTCTCCTGCGGGAAGTCCTGACACAGATCACGGACCAGACAGTGGGTCTGCTGGTTCATACCATCCTGGAGGGATTGGACCGGATGATCGAGATTGGACTCCCTTATCTGCATCTGAACCGGGAAACACCCTCCCTGTCCGGCGGGGAGGCCCAGAGGCTGAAGCTGGTCCGGTATATGGGAAGCAGTCTGACCGGGATGACCTATATCTTTGACGAACCCAGTGCCGGGATGCATCCACGGGATGTCTACCGTATGAATCATCTTCTCAAGAAGCTTCGGGATAAAGGAAATACAGTCCTTGTGGTGGAACACGATAAAGACGTAATCTCCATCGCAGACCATGTCATTGACGTGGGGCCTGCGGCAGGACAAAACGGCGGTGAAATCGTGTTTGAGGGAAGCTATCCGGAACTACTTAGGACAGATACCCTGACGGGAAAATCCATGCAAAAGTTGTTCCCCATAAAACAGACGCCACGTAAAGCCACAGGCAGCCTGCCGGTAAGGGATGCCTGCCTTCATAACCTAAAGCATGTGGATGTGGATATCCCTCTGGGGGTCATGACGGTGGTGACTGGTGTGGCTGGTTCGGGAAAGAGTACCCTCATTTCCCAGGTATTTGCGAGAGCGTATGAGAATGAAGTGGTGATGGTGGACCAGGGGCCGATTACAGCTACCAGCCGCTCTACACCAGCTTCCTACCTGGGCTTCTTTGATGAGATACGAAAACTTCTGGCACGGGAGAACAATCAGCCGGAAAGCCTGTTCAGTTTTAATTCCGCCGGAGCCTGCCCAATCTGCGGCGGCAAAGGTGTTCTCGTTACGGAACTTGCCTTTATGGACCCGATTGTTACAGAATGCGAGGCATGCGGCGGTGTGCGGTATAACAGGGAGGCCCTTGCCTGTACCTACAAGGGGAGGAATATTGTCCAATTGCTGGGGCTTACCGCTTCCCAGGCACTGGAATTATTTGAGGATACCAGGATCAGGAAACGCCTGAGCGTAATGCAGCAGGTGGGATTATCCTATCTGACGCTGGGGCAGCCCCTTAGTACCCTGTCCGGGGGAGAGCGGCAGCGGATTAAGCTGGCAAAGAACCTGGGGAAGAGCGGTAGCATCATTGTCATGGATGAGCCGACCACAGGCCTTCACAGGTCCGATGTAGATAATCTGTTGAAGCTGTTTGATGGGATTGTATCCAGCGGAAATACGCTGGTAGTGATTGAGCATAACCTGGACGTGATGAAGCAGGCGGACTGGATTATTGACATCGGCCCCGATGGAGGGAAGAACGGGGGAGAAGTGGTATTTACAGGGACGCCGGAGGAGATGCTTCAAAATGCAAAGACACTGACAGCGGACTGTCTGCGTGCATCCAGTATTTCATAGGCGAATTCCTGTTTTCCCTGCTCCTGATTAGAAAATTAAGGGTTATAGGTCAAAATGTGTGTCCGGCGCTCGAGTCGTTCGTCGGTCATCGCGTTGGCCGCGAGCCCCTCGTCGAGGAACGCGAACGGCTGGCCCTCCCGGATGCGCCTGGGATCATGCGCCGCGCCTTGACGAGCCTTTGGTGCATGCCGTTCACGCTGCCGTCGGCGTATTCGCTCTTCTCGTCGAGGAACGAGGCAAAGTCCTGCTCCCACCGGCTGTAGGAGACGAGCCACGCCGTGGCGGAGTCCCGGTCCTTGACGCGTGCCAGGGCGGCGGCAATCGCGCGCAGCCGTCTGCCGGCCTCCAGGCGGGGCCGCCTGCCGGTCAGTTCGAGGATGTTGGCCTGCACGTGGTGTGTACTGCTTCAATATTTGTTGGGCGGGTTCGGCAGTGTTTTTCCGCAGTGTGGGCTGATGGTTTTCCCGGTGTCGTCATCGTTTCCCGGTGATGTGAGAGGCATCGGTGCCGCCGCCTGTATATTCCCGAGTTGCGATTCGAATTGGATTCGGCCGCATGCCTTTCAAAGACACAAACGTGGTAATTCATGAAACGAATTCTGGTGCTCGTGAATGAGTGATCCGAGCTCATTAGATTCTGTATTCGGTGACGGCTTATTCCCAATGCAATGGATGATGTATGCCGTCGTCGTAGTGATGATGTTCAGAAAGAAAGTTTTTTCCGTGGCTTCCCCTCGGCGAGGGAAGTTATCGCTGAAGGCGACTGAGGAAAGCGATGAAAGAGAGGTCCGAGCAGTGTTGGCTGCCCGGGCCTTTCCACGTAGTATGGGCCTCGTTGAGATGTTTGCGTCCACCTTTCTTCATTTAGGCTTCCGCGTTCTCGTCGGCTCCTGTGGCGAGAACATTCTTCAATGATTTCGCCACCTGTATTTTCAGCGGACGTTTTCCGGTCTGTACGACCAGCCCCGCGGCCAAGAGCTCTTCCACGTATTTCCTTGCGCTCTGTTTGGACAGTCCGATGTGATGGGCCACTTCGTCCAACGACATGGATTTGGACGAGTCGAACAGCTCTTCCTGAATCACGCCATAGAGCACCGAGACGGCATTGCGCGATAGGCCATGCCTCTTTTCAAGCTGTGTACAGAGTATCCGACCTTTGTCGAGCTGATCGACCTTGATACTGAGTTCGTCAATCAGCTCATCCTGGGCTTGTTGGATGAATCCGAGGATGGTGTTCACGAAGAGCGTGAGTTCGCCGCAGTTCAGCTTGTCCTCCGCCTCCATGAATGCTTTGTAGTAGGCGTTCTTGTTCTCCGCGATGGTGCGGGACAGGGATAGCACGGTGGGCATAGTCAGGTCATGGTTCAGGTACAGGGCCAGGAGATACCGGCCGGTTCTGCCGTTGCCGTCGTAGAACGGGTGGACGTATTCGAACAGGAAGTGCGACATGATGGCCGACTGCAGCCGGGGAATCTCGTCGGAGGTCGCAAGATGGATCATATCGGTGAGGAGTGCGCCGATGTTGCCTTCGCCTTTGACTCCGTTATGGATCGCGAGGCCGTGCGGCCACTGTGTTTCCACATCGCCTTTCCGGAACAGGTCGCCGTCCGGCTGATCGCTCTCATCGATTTCGTCGAGCACGACCTTGTCATAGATGTCGCGGATGTCGGCGATGCCTGCCGGCAACGCGGAGTCCTTGTCCGTGAGGTTCAGGTACAGCTTGGCAAATTCGCTGAACCGCGCCTTGGAGTCGTCGCCGTCCCTCCTTGCCTTGTCGGCCGCGTCCACGGCGTCCTGGGTTTCCTTGCGGGTGCTGCGCACGCCTTCCATCTCGTTGGTGGCGAACAGTTCCTCACTGATGGAATGCCGTATGTAGTCCCAGCGCATGACGCCGGGAATCTGGTTCCAGAGCCGTGATACGCGCCTTTCGGCGAGAAGTATATTTTCCGTGAGCAGGGTCGTCTCGCGTGGCGTGGCGGAGAACAGCTCGCCCAATGGCGTGATGACCCCGGTCCTGAATGTGGAATCTGCCTCAAGCCGCTGCCGTGCGAGTGCTGCATGGTTATTGAAGGAATCGACTGACCTGTCGGCATGGAACAGCCTTGCCAAACTTCTATACTTCATATCCATGAGAGAGACTCACTTCCCAAAGAGCATCCTTGATTGTAGAAAGTATAAGATAGAGAAGGAAATGAGTCAATAAACAACTATAAAATCATGGATGATACAAAAATATAGTTGTGCGCATGACTGCGTGTGAGTGACATATGGTAGTGCCCGAAATGCGTGTCAGTAGTGAAATACTTCATGATCTGTTGTTCTTTCTGAATATGTGATGGTATGCAATGGGTTTTGCCGCGGTGCATTGCGTTGCGACGATGCCAAGAACACATGCTCGTACAGGTGCGTTTATGAGGCATGGTGCGAATGAGTCGCTCGATATCACCGGCAATGATTCAGCTATGCGTCAATGAGAGGTGTACTGATCAGATGGCGTGTTCGTTCACGCCGTTGCTGCTGAATGCGATGTGTTGATCATGGTTCGCGCACCATAAAGTCTTACGTCCGAATCCGTCAAATCACGCGGTGTGTGAAATGCCCGTTGTATATAAAAAGTCCGGTGCAACGCACGATGATAATGCGCTGCACCGGACCTACTGCAGAAACAATTGTTACAGACTGTAGATCTGTGCGCCGAACGGCCAGAGCGCAAGCTTGGCCATTTTGAACGACTGGATGCCGAACGGAATGCCGATGATGGTGATGCAGTTGAGCACGCCTGCACCCAGATAGCCGAGTGCCATCCACCAGCCGACCAGCACCACCCAGAGGATATTGGCCAGCGTGGAGCCAACGCCGCCACCGTATTGCACGGTTTTGCCGAACGGCGTCAAGGTAAGGCCCGCCATTTTGAACGCCTGAACTCCTAGTGGAATACCGATAATGGTGATGCACAGAAACAGTCCGATCAGTGTCCAGCTGATGGCGATTGCCAGTCCGCCCAGAATGATCCACAGAATATTGCCGATGACCCTCATCGTAAGTTCCTCACGTTTGCCGGCATTGCGCCGGATACCGAATCGAATGCTGGATTCCATTCTATTAGGCGAACGCGGGCGATATGTGGGGAATCGGTGACGGGACCCCTGAGCATCCCCTGAATCGTCCCTGAGCCGCATGCTCAGGCGCCTACTCGGGTGAGCATTCTCACATTCGGCTGATTTCTAGCGAAAAACCCTTGTGCGGGCGGGCTGTGGACTATAGCATCACGACACATGACCACTACACCGCAGCCTTCTCAGGCATTTCAGTCCACTGCCACCAAACCCGCCACCAACCGCGAGCTGCCCCTGCCGCAGTCCGACCGAGACCCCAAGAGCTACCGTGGCGTGGACCGCGACCAGCAGGTCGTGGACATCATCTCCAAACTCACCAGTGAGAAGGCCACGATTCCGGCAAGCTGCGTGCAGCGCGACGCCGCCGACACCGGTCTGGAATCCAACAGCGCCGACGTGGTGATCGGCGAAGCCATGCTTACCATGCAGACCGAGCGTGGCAAGCAGGCGATTATCGGCGAGGCCTTCCGACTACTGCGCGCCGGCGGCACCTACTCGATTCACGAACTCGGCCTGCAGCCGGACAACCTGGACGAATCCGTCAAGGATGAGGTGCGCAAGGCCCTGGCTCGCAGCATCAAGGTGAACGCGCGCCCGCTCACCGAGCAGGAATGGCGCGAGCTGCTGGAAGCCGAAGGCTTCGAGGTGCTGTGGAGAGGCAAGGAGCCGATGACCTTGCTGGACATGAAGCGCAATATCGCCGATGAAGGTATCGGCGGTGTGCTGCGCATCCTGCGCAACGTTCTGGGCAACAAGGACATCCGCGCCCGCGTGCTCAACATGAAGCACACCTTCGACAAGTACAGCAACGAACTTACCGGTATCGCGTTCGTGGTGCGCAAGCCCGAAGCGTAACAGCGGTGTGCCGGCCCAACGATGGCCGGATAATGGGAAACAAGTAAAAGCGATGACGCGTATGTGAGATACGCGCGACGAATAGGAGAACATCATGGCCGATGAGAACGAGCAGCAGACCGCATGCAAGGCAGGACGCGACGAGCAGCATTGCAAGTGCAAGCAGCGTAGGGAAGCCGCCGCGGCAGCCGAAGCGGCTGCCGCCAACGGCGAACACCACTGCGCCTGCAAGCACGAGCACGCCGAGGGCGCGGCCGCGGAGCCGGGCGCGAAGAAGGAGTGCCACTGCAAGCATGGCGAAGTCGCGGCCACTGAAGCGGGTGAGGCCAAGCACTGCGCCTGCAAGCACGACGCCCACGACGCCGAAGGCCACGCCATTTCGACCGAGCCGCATCTTGGATTCATCGAAGACTTGGCCTCGTTGATCGATATTCAGGAGGAGGCCACTGTCTCCCGTACGGTGCTGCGCGAGGACGGCCTGCGCGCCGTGCTGTTCGGCTTCGACAAGGACCAGGCACTGAGCGAGCACACCGCGGCCATGCCCGTGATCATCCAGGTGCTGGAAGGCAAGCTGCGCGTCGGCGGCGAAGGCCGTGAAGTCGAGCTTACGGCCGGCGGCATCGTCTACCTGAGCGCCCGTCTGCCGCACACCGTCTATGCCGTCGAACCCAGCAAGATGCTGCTGCAGATGTTCGACAACCGCGGCTGATTCGGTGAATGACTGGCAATCACGTATGAGAAGCTGATTGCCGTTAGACCATTCATAATGGCTTCCTTCATATGGTGTTGGTCGTATGACCGTAATATGAAGGAAGCCATTTCTTAGACGTTGGGGAGAGCTTGAATTCGACGCCATCATCATACGGCCTCAAGGGTGCATAAACGATGTCACAAGTAGACGCACGCCCGCCAGCCATCCCAAACGTCACAGCAAACCTAGAACCCGCATGAGCTGACGGCCGATATTCGCCATGGCTGCATCATCAACCACGCCGACTTGGTATCCCAGCAGTTTGCGGTCGACGGTGACGATCTTGTCCGTCATCACGTAACTCACTTTGTTCAGGCCGTTCTCCGGACTTGGTTCCAAGCGGACCCGCGTGTCGATGTCGGAGGAATCGTATGAGGTCAGCAGACAAGTGATGACGGAATCGAACCGATCGACGGCATCGCTCTGCACGATGACAACCGGCCGTGGCTTGCTGGCGTAGCCATCGGCCTGCAACGTCCGAATCTCACCTCGTTTCATCGGACATCCTCAAGGCGAGACGACTGGCATACTCAGTAGCGTCCCGCTCGGACGCAAACGGCTCCACGTCATTTCGTGGCAAACGCACCTCATAGGGGAACCCACGGTAATCATTGAACGCGCTGATGAACATACGCAGGGCATCGGCCGGGGTGGTACCCAGCTGTCGGGTCGTCTCCTTAAACAACGCAGCCTGCTCGTCATCAACTCGCGTGGCAATCTGCATGCTCATAGCCACTCCTTATTGCTATTTACTATCTTTTTGCACCAAATTGTATCAAATACTTGACTTCAGAGTGAAGCCCCCGCGTTCCAAGGCCCTTGTCTATACTGTAGACAGTTGTTCTTCATATGTGAATCGCCCGATATGACTTTGGAGCGGGCTTGTGATTGGAGGGGCCGGATATGACGAGTTACGTGCTGCGGCTCTATGATGATCCGCTGCTCCGGTTCGATGCGTCGTATGGCGAGGGCCTGCTGGCGGGCAAGATCGAGGCGCATGTCCGCTGGTTCGATGAGTCGAAGCGCGCGTTGCTGCCGTTTCCGTTGGCTCCGGAGCCGGATAATGCGAAGCTGACGACGTGGCTGGAGCGGCGCACGATTCCGAAGAATCGTGAGTTCGCCACGCAGGTTCTTGCGCAGGCGGGGTTGAGCATTGCGGATACGCTGGGGATCATCGACCTGTGCAAGGGGCTGTCGGTCAACGATTCGTTCTGGGCGGAACGCGACGGTGAGAACCTCAAGTTCGCGGACATCAACCTGTATGACAATCCGTTGGACGAGACGCTCGCCATCGTGGCCTACACGGGGTATACGTCGAGCGAGAAGCATGCGATCGGCCTGTCGAGCGAGTGGACGACGGACGGCCAGTTCCCGAAGGCGTGGCGGCATACGGAACGTGGGCTGGAACTGTGGAAGGCGGGTTCCGAAGGGTATGCGAACGCCGGTTTGGAACCGTATTCCGAGTATCTCGCCTCGCAGCTGGCGCGCAGGCTCGGTGTGAATGCGGTCGACTACCGCATCGCCCGTTGGAAGGGCAAGCTCGCGTCGGTGTGCGGTTCGATGAACTCGAAGGACGTGTCGTTCGTGCCGTTCTATGCGGCGACGCAGCTGGCGTCGTTCCCGGAGAGCCTCGCCGCCGCACGCGCCGTGTCCGAGGAATCGTTCGAGGCGATGCGCACGATGCTAGTGTTCGACGCGCTCATCGTCAATCAGGACCGTCACGCCAACAACCACGGGTTCCTGCGCGACAACCGTACCGGCCGGATTCTGGGTCCGGCGCCGTTGTTTGACCATAACATGTCGCTGTTCAAGAACGACATGCGCGCCGACTGGGAGGGCGGCGCGTGGATTCCGCAGGTACTGTCCGAACGTCAGCCGGCAAATTCTCGTATGACGTTCCGCGACCAGTGCGCGGCCATCATGGGCAGCGCGCAGCATGAGATGTTGCGCAAAACGTTGGACGTCACCTTGGAGAACGACCCGGCTTACCCGCTGGAGCCGGGCCGCATCGAGGCGTTGAACGACTACCTGCACGCGGCCGCACGATCCCTGCTCGAACTGCCGGTGGTCGACGAGTCGAAGCTGTCCGACCAGCTCGATGCGTTGCAGCCGTCAATCGAACACGCTCCTGTCATCCTCAACGAACGACTGTTGCGATAGGCCAAACCGGTCGAGTTCGCCAATAAAAAAGGACCTTCCGGGTTGCGCACTGTGAGGAGGCGTGGAAGGCTGCTATTGACTTGAATCCTATTATGCAACCGTGACTGCGTGCCTGTTCATGTTCCAGTCCGGTTGTGTGATGGACAAGTGCGGTATGAAGGCCGTTTCAGACCGACTACGATCTGCTGACCTTCGACCCCAGCACCTTGGACGACATCCGCCCGCTCGTGGAGGCCTGACGCCGGGGCGCTTGATCCAATGACCACCATCGTCGTATGTGCGATTACAGTGGTCATTTTCATATCTACGGTACGGGGATGACGTGAACGGCCAACATCACCATGATTGATGGCGGCCGTTTGCATATCCACACATGGCTTTGATGTCTCAGCTGTCCAGAGCGAAGGTGATGGAATCCCGTCCTAGAACCGCCGCGTTACGTGCGCGACTGGCGGCAGCATCGCGGTGGCCAGGGCGAACGTCGCCGCCAAGACCGCGCCCGCCGGGTAGACGCTGTACGCCCAGCCGTATGCGATCTGTCCGAGGGGCTGGGCGCACATGCTCGCGGAGAGCGCGAGCGACATCACCTTGCCGGTCATGTTCTCGGGGCAGCCCATCTGGATCGCCGGCACGGCGATGAGGTTCGCGAGGGTGATGGCGATCATGGTTCCGCAGGTGCTCGCCGTGAGCACCGCGAGTCGCATCACTCCACCTGCGGGAATCGTCATGGCGAGCGCTTGGGGCAGGATGGTGAGCGAGAAGGCGGCGATCGCCATCGGGAATCGCCGCATGGACAGCGACCTCGCGACCCGCCCACCGACGAGCGCGCCGAGCAGTCCGGATGCTCCCACGAGACCATATGCAATGCCGTACGCCGTGGAGCCGAACCCCAGTACGGTCCGCACCATGTAGGGGAAGCCGACCTCCGCATACCCCGTCACCAGGAAGTTGAGCGCGGCGCAGATCAACACCAGATGCAGCACATGAGGACGTTCGCGGGTGAGGAAACGTCCGGCCGCGCGCAGGTCGTCAACCGCGGTGACGCGGCCGGCGTCGCCGCGGACGGGAGCGCCGAGCCGGATGAAACACTCCACGACGGCGGCCGCACCGAACCCCACGATCGTGATTCCCATCATGGGCATCGCACCAACCGCCGCGTACAGCACGCCGCCGAGCACGGCGGGAACGAGCGTGCTCGTCTGGTTCACTACGTTCACCACGGCCATCGCGCGACGCATCACATCCTCGCCATGGGAGCGGAACATCTGCGGCAGCGCCGCCTGCACCGTAGGCGTCTCCATCGCGTCAAGCACGGCGAGCACCACCTGCATCACGGCTATCGCCGCCAGATTGAAACCGGCGGCCGAAAAGATCGCCACGCAGACGAGCACCGTCACGGCGGAAAGCGCGTCAAGCGCCACCATGACGGTCCGACGGTTCGTACGATCCGCCATCACGCCGCCAAGGGGCGAGAGCAGAATCGTGGGCAGGATGCTCGCAGTAAGAATGGAGGCGAACGCCGCCGCCGAGCCGGTCTTGTCAAGCACCCACATGGACATGGCAAACCGCAGCATAAGGTTGGCGAAGAGCGATATTCCGAGACCCGCGACGAGCAGGCGGAAGTCGCGTGTGCGAAGAGGATCAGCGGCTTGGCTTCTTTGTGGTTGGGTCGTGCATTCGTATGCGTTCGTCATCGTGGATTCCTTTCTTGTGATTGGCCACGGCCATTTATACAAACCGACCGTCGGTCTGTTATGGTGATAACAATACGCCCAAGGAAAAGGGCGCGGAAGCGCTTCGACATCTGTGGCATCAGGATGTGCAAGATGCGGCGCACCCGGGCGCGTCTCCTATGCGGACGCCGTATCCTCTTCCGGCGTCAGGGCCGTGAGCTCTTCGGTCGTCCGCAGGATGAGCGTCTCGTCGAACACTGGCGCGCCGATGGCGTCGAGCATCGTGGCGAGGCAGCGGATGCGGTGTTCCATGCCGGCATGATCGGCGGGGTAGAAGCAGGGCATGAGCCAGTAGTTGCCGAGGAGCGAGAGCAGTTGCGCCGCCTCCTCGGGGTATGCCGTGGGAATGGAGCCGTCCTGCACGCCCATATCGATGAGCGAGCGGAAGGACTCCGGCAGTCTCGTCGACCAGAAGCGCATGTTCGCCGTAAAGAACGCAGGATCCTTGAGCAGCGCCAGCTGGGAACGGACCAGGTCCAGATGATCGGGGGCGTCCACGGCGGAAACGATGAGCACGCGCAGCTTCTCAAGCGCACTCATGTCCTTGCGCTCGATGAGTTTGTCGAGAAGACGCGCGGTGACGGCCCACTCGTCGGCGTTCAGCCGGTCGAGAATCGCCTCCTTCGATTTGAAGTGGTGGTAGAGCCCGCCCTTGGACAGTCCCAGGTCGTTCAGGATGTCCTGGATGGACGTCTTCTCGTAGCCCTTTTCAGCGAAGAGCCTGCGGGCGGAATCGAGGATTCGTCGTTCGGTGTCTCCGGAATGTATATCGTGCGCCATGCGGATGACCTGCCTTTCGCTCATGTCCCCGTCAAGCATACAGACCGTCGGTCGGTCTGTCAAATGATCGAGGAAGTCACCCCTGCGATGCGATTGAATATCCGCGGCAAAGCAGGACGAAGAAGACCGGTAAGACGCAGAGTTCAAATTCAACATCTCGAAGTAAGTGTTTCTCTGGCTCCCCTCTTTGAGGGGAGCTGTCGCTACAAGCGACTGAGGAGCGGCGCGGATAAGGCCTGAGAAGTCGTCTTCTCAGGCCTTTGTCATGACATTGTTCTGCAAGGGCTGGCTGCTGCAGCAGCATAATGTGTGTTCTATTATGAGTCTTCGCCAGAAATCATGACGGAAACACGAGATGCAACCCTTAGCTCGCCCCTGATTCATCCCCGGACCGTTATTCAGGCGGAGCGTATGCGGTAAGCCCAATCCTTTTGTGAAGATTTTGTGTATTGTCGGGCATGCGTGGTTTTCACCGTCGATTTGAATGATGATAGGCTTCTCGATGTCCGCCGTACGAAGACCCATCAAGGAGATGCCATGAACCTGTATCGCTACGCGATGTTCATCGCACGCGCCTGCCGTGGGTCGTTCGTCGGCAATGTTCTGTTTGCCAATCCACAAATGGCCCTATTCTCGATGCTGGTGTAGCGGGGACGTGCCTCATGCCGGGATGTGCCGATGGCCCATCCGCAGTCGACGTCGCATGAATCGCTCACCATAGCCATCAACTTACGCAAAGCCGCGAATCGTTTGCCGTATATGAATGCGGAACGGATGGCGGCTTTTCCTTTACGTCCGGACTCATCGGTGTCCTCGCGTCTTGACACAAGCATGGGGCCGGATCGCCACACATGACGTTACCAACAGAAGGAAATGCTGTGACCTCACAGAAAAACGCGGAACTCGGGTCCGCCACCAGTTCCGTAAAGCCTATTGATCCGCACACCCGATTCATCGTTGTGGGTGTGATCGTCGTCGGCTCGTTCATCGCGCTGCTCAACCAGACCGTCATGTCACCGGCCTTGCCGGCACTGATGCGTGATTTCAATATCACCACCGGCACCGTGCAGTGGGTGACCAGCGTCTACATGCTGGTCTCGGGCATCATGGTGCCGATTTCAGGCTATCTGATTGATAAATTCTCCACCCGAAAGCTCTTCGCCGGAGCTCTTGCCACTTTCATGGTCGGCACACTGCTGTGTGCCGTCGCGCCGAATTTCATGCTGTTGCTCGTCGGGCGCATACTGCAATCCGCCGGCTCCGGCGTGCTGTTGCCATTGGTCGCCGTAGTGCCGATGCTCGTCTATCCGCCGGATAAGCGCGGCACCGCCATGGGACTGGCCGGTATCGTCATGGCCACCGGCCCGGCTATCGGCCCGGTTGTCGGTGGTCTGGTGATTGACAGTTTCGGATGGCGCCCAATGTTCGTTGGCATCGCAGTCGTGGCACTGGTCATCCTTGTCGGAGGCACGATGATGCTCAAGAACGTCAGCGAGTTGAAGAACCCAAAGCTCAACATCCTGTCCGTGATCCTTTCGACCATCGCGTTCGGTGGCCTGCTTTATGGCTTCTCGTCCGCTTCCGCGACGGGATGGAGCAGTCCGGTCGTCATTATCTCAATCGTCGTTGGTCTTGTGGCCTTCGTCGCATTCGTATACAAGCAAGTCAAGCTCGATGAGCCATTGTTGCGCGTTGATACCCTTGCCACCCGCAACTTCCGCAACTCCGTGATTCTGGTCACTCTGATCAACGCCGCAGTCGCCGCAACCAACGTGACGTTGCCTATCTTCATCCAGAATGTGCTCGGCCAATCCGCCACCGTCACCGGCATGGTCATGCTGCCCGCCGCGGCGGTCGGCATTATCCTGAGTCCGGTCGCCGGCGCCGCATTCGACAAATTCGGCCCTCGCGGCGTGGGCATCGGCGGCCTTGCGCTCATGACCATCTCTCTTGGTCTTCTCGGCACCATCAACACCAGGACATCAGTGCTGTTTGTCGCCGTGTTCTGCGCATTGCAGGCATCCGGTCAGGCTATCGCCAACATGCCGATCAACACTTGGGGCGTCAACGCTTTGCCGAACGACATGATCGCCCATGGAAACGCCATCGCCAACACAGGCCGCCAGATCGCGGCAGCCATTGCGACCTCGCTTCTGGTCACCGCAGAAACATCCATGACCGCCTCGCACATGTCCCAGGGTGTGAAGTCCGCCACGGCCAGCGGCATCGCGTTCTCCTACCTGCTGTGCGCCGCCATCTCGCTGGTCGCCCTGATCATCTGCATCTTCACCGTCACCAGCCGTGCCAAGGAGAAGGCCGCACGCAACGCCAAGGCCTCCGAGGCGCAAGCCTCCGCCGAAGTCGCGGCCGAAACCACTGAAGGCCAGCCCGCCGAGCATCACTACGCCGGCGCATACGTGGCCCCCGCCGCCTCCCTGTTCAAGCAGGCCCAGGAACAGTCCATCGGCGGAATCATGGACGATCAGCCCTACAGCTGCCTGGACAGCGATGACATCACGCATGTGGTGCGCGAGTTCATCCGCCTCAACGTCTCCAGCCTTCCCGTGGTGAACGGCGATGGCAGGCTCGTCGGCTTCGTCAGCGACGGCGATGTCATGAAATCGATTGCCACCTATGAATCCCGTACGGTTTCCACCGGCACCGGTTCGACGATGGTGGTGTTCGACGACGAAACCGTGGCCTCCAAGGTGCAGGCGCTCTCCGGCAAGAAGGTGATGGACATCGCCACGCGCAAGGTCGTTGCCGCCACGCCCGACCAGCATGTCGGAGAGGTGGCCCGAATCCTCGCCAAGAAGCAGTTCAAGAAACTGCCGGTGGTGGATGGTGATGGCAGACTCGTCGGTGTGATCCGCCGTAAGTCCGTGATGGAACATGCCTTCGATGCGCTGTTCCCAAAGGATGATCGGTGATTAGGCGCCATCATCGCTGAATAGAATGAATGGAATATGAGGCTTCCCTTCTCGCGGGGGAAGCCTCATTGCTTTGTCCGCGGAGTCTTACGGCACCTGCGCAAGGGCAACGTCACGTCTTCATGATATACTATCGAATAGTGTGTTCCTATCGTTGCATGGTGACGCTAACGCATGGCGTCACGATACTGAAGCCTGCCATCTAACGGCGGGTACGGCTCGTTGCTGGAGTCGTGCACGCATACGCGCGTCGGCGTGCGTATGCCGTGATGTGACCTTTGTAGTGGAATTGAAGAATTGAGAACACTCGTATGTCTTCTAGTAGTACAACAACTGAACCAACTGTGCGCGAAACACCCGAGGTTTCCGGCGATGACAATGCGAATGCGCGCGCAGCGGTTCATAGCGCGAACAAACCCGGTGCCGCCTATGCCGCAGCAGTGGCCAACGGGGAATCTGAACGTGCGTGGATCCGCCGTGTAGTGCTTCTACTCACCGGCCAGGCGTTCTCGCTGCTGGGCTCCAATATTGTGCAATATGCCATCTGGTGGTGGATCGTATTGCAGACTAAAACCGGTTCGGCCATGCTGCTGGCCACGTTGTTTGGCGTGGTGCCGCAGGCCATCGTCTCGATTTTCGGCGGCTCCTGGGCCGACCGTCACAGTCGCAAGTTGCTGATTATGCTGCCGGATATGGTGATTGCTGTGGTCACCGTCGTGCTGTCGCTGAGCTTCGCGATGGGATGGGCGAGTCTGACCATGATTTTCGTGGTGCTGTTCATTCGTTCGGCGGGAGGCGGGGTGCAGACGCCCGCTGTGCAGTCGTTCATACCGGATGTTGTTCCCTCGGGCAAACTATTGCGCGTCAACTCAATATACGGCGTGATTAATTCGGTGAATATGATTGTGGCACCTGCGGTGGCTGCTGTGCTTATCAACACAGTGCCGCTGTGGTCGATTCTGTTAGTCGATGTGACCACGGCCATTATCGGCGTCGGCTTTGTGGCGTTGATCAAAGCGCCGAAGAAGAGCGCGGAACATGTTGCGAGGCGTATGGCTGAAGCGGAGAATAGCGGGCAACCCACACTCGAACCGATGTCGGATGCCAATGCTGATCGTTCGCTGATTGCCAGCGTCCGTCGTGTGTTTGCTGACTTGAAAGATGGCTTCAGCTACACATGGCGCCGGGCGAACCTGCGCAACGTGGTGCTCGGTGACGCCTTGGTGTGCTTCGTGGCCGTGGCGCCGATGAACCTTACGCTGTTGCTCATGACCCGCGAATATGAGGGCATCGATTTGAATCTCGGATTCATCAACCTGACCACCGCCTCCGATAAACTCGCCGCCAACGAGCTGGGATGGAGCATCGGTATGCTGCTCGGCGGCGCGCTGATGTCTACCATCGGTGCCAAGCTCATCCGCAACAACATGCGCGTGGTCGCCTTCGGCATCGCTCTGGTGGGCGTCTCCGTCGTTGGTCTTGGCGTGGTTCACAATCTGCTGGCGTATTTGCTGATTGATGTGGTGAACGGTTTGGCTTCGGCCATCTGCATGGGCCCGATGCGCACCATCATCCAGACCGAGGCCGATGAGAAGATGGTGGGCCGTGTATTCGGCCTTGACACCACCCTGAGCACGCTCGGAATGCCGCTCGGCATGTTGATCTTCGCGCCACTGGCCGACGCGATCCCGATTTCGCTGGTGTTCATCATCGGCGGTGTTCTGACCCTGCCCATCGGCATCTATCTGTTCGGCCAGGCGCGCCGTAACGTCAGTGCGCAGGTGACGCGAACAGCGGCCTGACCGGCACCTGACGGCCACCTGCCAGACGTAAAGTCAACTACCAGATTTGCGCATACAGATCGTAAGACACATACTTCGGCAGATCGTAGACGGTAATCGAGAATGGCGTGGATCGGCCATTGCCCGGCCAATCCACGAATGCGATATCTCCATAGATGATTGCGTTCTGTGCGTTACGCAGTACTAGGGAAATCTTGATTTGCTGTCCATCAGATGGCTTGAATCCATCTGCCACGGCGCGGACCTCGCCATTGAACGTCGTGCCGCCGTCCCTGTTGTCTATTTTGGATATTCCACTGATGGGGAAGGCGGCGGTTCCCTGAGCCTTGGCGACGTTGTATGTATCCGGATTGAGCACAGTAAAATCAACCGTTTCTGGGGCGGTGCCTTCGCCTGCTTGACCGGCGTCATATACAGTCTGATTCGGGAATGCCATATTCAGTGCTTGCGTCTGCGAGAACACGATGGAACCGTCTTTGGCCCGCCCCGTAATGGTAATCTGCGGATACTGCACCTGCTGGGTCTTACTGGTGTTGCGCAGGGCGAAAGCGTAGTGGACATACCCTTGCTGGTCCGCCGACCAGCCGGATTCCACTATTTTCAGAGGATTGTCGGTGACGGTGTCTTGATTGTCTCCATCAGCACCGTCAGTGCCGCCTACTCCGCCCGTGCCATTGGCATTGTCGGTTCCTGACCCGTTCGAGGAGTGCCCGCCATCGGCCTTATCGGTTGATTGGCTGCTGGATTGTGTCGAGGAATCGGGTGATGTTGCCGACCCGATAATGCCAAGTTGGCCTGCCAACACAATGCCTCCCGCAATGGCGGCGATTATCAGTGCCGCTCCGGCAATGGACCACAGCACGATGGCGCGTTTGCTCAAGTGCAGACGCCGGAATAGTCGAGACGCCGACGCGCTGCCGTTCGTTGTTCTCGTTGATGGCGGATTTGCCGATGATGCGTTCGGTATGGGCGGATTGGACTGGGAGAACAGCGCCTGGCGAAACTCTTGGACGCTCTGTGGCCGTTTGCTGGGCTCGAATGCGCACGCATAGCCGATGACGGCGCGTAGTCGAGCCGGTACTGCGGCATCATCGGCAAGTCGCTGCTCGTAGTCGCTGGCATCGGGATATACGCCGGTCAGCATGAATCCGAGTAGCCGGCCCAGCGAGAATACGTCGGAACGCGCGTCGGTTTTGGCAAAGCCATATTGCTCAGGCGAGGCGAATCCGTAGGTGCCAAGCGCCGTGGTATCCCGTGAACGGTTGCTTGCCTCTGACCGGATGCGCGCGATGCCGAAATCGATGAGATGCGCGCCATCCTGGGCCACGATGACGTTGGCCGGCGTGATGTCGCGGTGGATAACGCCGTGCTGGTGAAGCTCCTGCACGGCTTCGCAAATTTGGTCGATAAGCTGCACGGCCACATTCGGTGCAAGCCGCCCGTTTGGGGCTGCGGACGTTTTCTTGGAGATAGTCATGCAGCCATTCCTTGGCTTTGACGATATTGTACCGGACTCATCCAGCCCAGCGACTGTTTGATGCGCTCGTGGTTGTACCAGTGGATGTACTCGTCGATCAGGACAAGC
>OJKF01000112.1_pt1 | contig 36161 bp, 20 predicted proteins | sample 1596531 | NCBI WGS metagenome assembly OJKF01 (sample SAMEA4350128, study PRJEB24818) | metagenome | biome: human; feature: gut; material: faeces | place: Denmark | collected 2013-09 | reverse complement strand
CCAAGATCGCGGGCGTCCGACCGGAAGACCACAACGAAACACCAGCCGACACCGACTAGGATTTCGCGCTCACTTCCAGTGAGGCACCACTCCCGGTTTCGCGCTCACTTTCAAATGAGGCACCTCGGAATTCACAATTCTCTATGCTCGGCGCAGCATACGTTCTGCCACATCGATATGAATATTGCAATCGAAAATGACACATACGGCGGAGCTCATCAGCTCTCCAGAAGTTGCTTCAAATAAGCTGAACCATGCACCCGCACTGGTCGAGTATCCTCATCAAAGCCTTCATTGGCGTCTACCTGCTGCTTGATGAAATCAAAAGCCTGCTGAGGAGTGACACGAATGCTGACTTCCATCTGTTCTTTCATTATCGTCGGCATAAGATCGTTCCCTCCTTCCCCGTTCAGTATATATTCAACTTATTTCAGCACGAAAGGATCCTCCGTCTGAGAGCAAACGACATAGCCTCACACCAGTCCCAACGTTTTGAAGGCGTTGGCCAGGCCGTCCTCGTGAATGTCGGTGGTGGTGAAGTCGCAGAAGGCTTGGATGCCATGAATGGCGTTGCCCATGGCTACGGCTGTGCCGGCGGCTTTGAGCATGGCGGTGTCGTTGTCGGAGTCGCCGATGGTGATGGTGTCGGCAATGGCATAGCCCAGCAAAGAAGCCACGTCGTGCACAGCGGTACCTTTGTCGATGCCGTTGATGAGCAGTTCGCCGTTATTCGGCGAGATCTTGTCGTATGAGCCGTGCACGAGTTCGAACCAGGGGGCAAGATCATGCTGGGTGTCCTCGAAGGAAACATCCGGCTCGGGCCCGGTGAAATACGATCCCTTGCTCACATGAATCGTGTGTCCCAGCGTGGAGCCGGCCGGCACGTCAATCTCGTCCAACAAGTGCCAGAATCGCGCGAATTCGCCACGATTCCAGGTCTTGCCTTTCGATTCCAGATGTTGACGGTAGCCTTCCGAGATGTACATGCCATCCGCACCTTGCCATTGGTAGCTCTCGATATGATGCTTGGCAAAATACGCCATCGCCGCATCGACCGCTTCAGGAGGGACGAGATGCTGGAACAGCAGCCTGTCTCCGATATTCGCCTGAGCGCCCGCCACGGAAACCACGCCATCGAAACCGAGGTCGAGGATGCTGCGTTCGATTTTTGGCATGGAGCGACCGGTGCAGATGAAGAGCTTGTGGCCGTTGGCCTGGGCTTGTTTGCAAGCGATTTTGGCAGATTCGGGTACGACGTGGTTTTCGTCGGCTAGGGTGCCGTCGATATCGATGAATACGAGTTTGCTATTGGTTGTCATGGTTACCTTCGTAACTGGTTGGACCTCCCCCAGTCAGCTTACGCTGACAGCTCCTCCAGAGGGGGGGTGTTCCTATGTTTTTGTCAACTCCTTGGGGAGTTGACGTGTCGGGATTCCGGTTGGCTGTCGTGGGCGCGCTTCGCCCTGCCGGTGGCGTCCGGCGTCCTTTCCCGTGTGGCCCGGTTCAGGCTACGAGGGCTGGTTCCTGGTAGAGGGTTCCGTTTTTGAGCATGCTGTAGATCACGTCGCAGCGCCGACGCGCGAGGCAGATGACGGCGGCGTTGTGGTGTTTGCCCTGTTCGCGTTTGCGCTTGTAATAGGCCACGGAGGGCGGGTGTTTGGTGGATGCGACGAACGCGGTCTGCCACAGCGCGTTCCTGAGGCGTTTGTTGCCCCGCCTGGAGGGCCGTTCGCCTTTGATGCTGGTGCCGGATTGGCCGGTGACGGGCGATATGCCCGCGTAGGCGGCCAGATGGGCGGACGATTTGAAGTTGGCGATGTCGCCGCCGATGCCGAGCGGGATGTTGCTTGCGGTCCTGACGCCTATCCCGGGCATCGACGCCGGGACCGTGAGAAGAGGGTGGTCCTCCAGGAGCTTCTCGACCTGGCGGCCGACCTCGCGCCGCCGGTCCCTGATCGTCTTGATGTCGTGGGCGATGGAGGGGATGATGGTCTCGGCCATGAGGGTGCCGGGCACGGTGACGGTCTGCTCGCCGATCGCCTTGAACATGTCGTCGATGATGCGGCCGGCGCGAAGCCCGTTGGACCTGGCCCAGTCCTTCACGTCCTCGATCCCGGCCCGTTTCACGCCCATGGGCCCGCCGTATCGTTCGAGCAGCGCGAGCGTCGCGTCGCGCGTGATTCTCTCGCCCTTGAGCGCGCGTTCGAACGCGGGGTGGGTCTGCAGCAGCAGGCTCCGCAGGCGGTTGACGTGGCGGGTGGATTCGTGGGCGAGGTCCTCGTCGTGGCCGGCGAGCAGCTTCAGGGCGGCGAGGGTCTCGTCATCCGGGCCCGCGTCCCTGAGCGTCTCGGGCAGCTTGAGCGCGGCCCACGCGATCACATGCGCGTCCCTGCGGTCGGTCTTCGCGTCCCCGGGCAGCAGCTGCGCGGTCCTGCGCATGGCCGTGCCGGGAAGGTAGGCAACCGCGATCCCCATGTTCCGCGCCACCGTCAGGGGCAGGGAGCCGATGGTGTTGGGCTGGTCCACGACCAGCAGCACACGGCCATGCTTGGAGAGCTTGCCCAGCATCGTGCGGATGGCCTTCTCGTCCTGTTTCAACGGCTTGTCGTACAGGGTGTTCCCGTCATGGTCGAGGGCGTGCGCGTGGTGCGCGCTCTTGCCCACGTCCAGGCCGACCCACACGTCGATGTCGTCCGGGGTCATCATCGTTCCTCCCGTCATGAAGGTTTTCCGGTCGCCGCGGGCTCGGAGGAGTCCGGACGCCCGCGCCGCACCCACATTACGACGAGACCTGCGCCATGCGCCCCTGAAGCGTCCGTGTAGCCGGCCTGGTTCCTATCAGCGGTCATCGGGCGTCCCCGTTCCCGGCGACAACACCCCCCGGATCATCGACGACAGGGCAGGAAAGTCATACCGGAACCGGCGACCCGGCCCCGACCATCGGGGCCTACCAAACATGGTAATGGGTATCTCGCGTCCTTGGGCCTCAGCGTCTTGGACCTACCCCGGTCCGCCGCGCGGACGACTCCCCTCAAAGAGGAAAGCCAGAAACCTCTTGGGCCCCGGCAGGAGTATCCCGTCGGGGCCCAGTGCGTTTTGGGCGGCAACCCGCTGAATACCCGGTAAGATGTCTGAGGTATCAACAAACAGGTCAGGAGGTGACGCGCATGGTGGCGCCAAGCCGTGATGACCGTAGCGTAGATGCATTGGTGAAATCCAAGGCAGTACTTGAGGTATTGGCGGAACTGGGACCAAGCACCGCAAAAACCATAAGCGAACGTACTGGTGAACCCGTAAGCTCAACGTATCGTTTGCTGGATAATCTCGTCGCAGTCGGTTGGGTGGAACGGGGCATCAATCGTGGCGAGTATCGGCTTGGCATCGATTGCGTACGTATCGGCGGCCAAATCGAAAGCAGACTGGACATTCAGCAGATCGCTCGCCGTACCTTCCGCGCCCATCGCGGCCAGTTCGGCATCTGGGGTCTGTTCGTTCGGAGGCGATTGCGCACGGTGTGCATCGAGACACGCACCCGTGAGACATTGCAAAGCTATGCACAGCTGGTGGGCAATAGCTTGCCTCTGAGCATGAGCGCTCCCTCTCATGTACTGACGGCCTGGCTTCCCCCGGCTCGCTACGAGCAGCTGTTGGAACACTATGCCTATACCAACGAGCTCGGCGGCACATTCTCCACGATGCGTGCCACAGCAATGGGACAGGCTCGTCATATACGCGAATGCGGCTTCACCTATGACGTCGGCCAGACCATGGCCGGCTCCGTGACTATCAGCGTACCGGTATTCAATCACGCCGGAGAGATTCAAGCGGCAATCGCACTGAGTGGCCTTTCCCGCTCCTTGGAACCTGAGCTGGCCTGTCTGGTAGATGGGCAACCGGCAACGGCATCGGCTCAGGACATGGTGCGATTGGTGCAGACTGCCGGCCGTGAGGTGTCGCGAGGCCTTGGATACAGTGGTGATCATCTTGGCCTGAACAGTTGAATATGATGAGTCAGGGATAAGTCAGGGGAAGGAACGTCGACGATGGCGGAAGACAAACGTGAACCGACCCGCGCTTTAGACAAGGCGAGTCGTGTGATGGACGCATTGGCGGCGGAGAATGGCCTGTCGCCGGCAGATATCGCCGACGCCTGTGATATCCCGCGGTCCTCCGTATACCGCGTGCTGGATGGACTGGTCGATGTGGGGTGGGCCGTAACGGATACGGATGGTAACTACTCATTATCACTGGACTGGCTGCGATTGGCTGATGCCGCTCGCACGTCTCGTACCGAATGGCAGCCTGCGATTGCGGTCATGCATGCCATCACTGCGCAAACCGGCATGACCTCATTCCTCAGTGTGGTCTCCGGCACTGAATTGGTATGCGTGGAATGTACGCAAGGTCATGCCATCGATTCGCTGATCCTGCGCCCGGGCCGCGTGCTGCCTCTGCATGCTGGCGCGGCCGGCCGCGTGGCCTTGGCGTATTTCGAGGATGCCGATGTCGAACGCTATCTTGCAGGAGCGCCGTTTCCGGCATATAACGAGAACACGCTGGTCAGTGTGGAACAGTTGCGCGAGGATATTCGCTTGACTCGCGAACGTGGATATGCACTGTCGGATGAGGATGTGACGTTGGGTGTCGGTGCCGTTGGTGTACCGATTGTGGACAACGAGTCCGGTCGCGTGATCGCCAGCCTGTCCGCCGGTGGAGTCGTGGACGAAGTGTTAGCCACTCAAGAATCCTTGGCCGCGTTACTGCGCGATGGAGTACGCGAAATTCAGGCAGCCTGATTCGGCCCGCTAGACTGTCGGGCTGGACGGTTATGTCCGGTCAGCTATGGCCTTTGCCGGCTACGGTTCTGCTGGTTATGCTTCTGTCCGACTACGCTGCGGTCCGTTACGCTTCGCCATCAGCCCCAGCGCGATGGCGGTGATCAGCACGTACGCCTCGCGCGGGTCGGTGGCATCCCAGCCGGTGGATTCGGCGGCGCGCTTCAAACGGTAGCGAATCGTATTGGGATGTACGTTGAGTTCCTTGGCCGTGGTTTCGAGCGAACCACCGAACTTTAGGAATGTGGAGACGGTGAGCAGCGTCGGATCGTCCGGGCCGGCCGCGGTCAGGCTTCCGTAGACCACGCGGACCAGTTCGTCACGGGCGTCCGCGTCGCCGATCAACGCACGTTCGGGCAGGGCGTCGTCGGTGCGTAACGGGCGCGGCAATGGCTGCACGGTGGCGGCCAGAGCCGGCGCGGCCTGAAGACAGTAGAGCGTGGCCTGAATCGAACGCATCGCGCCATCGGCACCGGTGCGCTGCGGACCCAAGGCGATTGGCCGATCGGCGGCGAACGACGGGGCTATGGTATTGCAGATGATTTCCGGCGTGGCCGCACCGACCGGACGAATCAACGCCACTACGGCGGTGCTGTTGCCGATCGGGCGCTTGGCGGTCAGACACACACCGCCGAAATCGGCCACGATTTTCTCGATTTCCTTGGCCGTACGTGCGGCGGACCGGGCAGGGTATCCGGCGATGGCGTAACAATCGAAGTCATGCTCGAAGCCGAGGATGGTGAACAGGGACTCCACTCGTTCGTCGGCCAGATGATTGAACAGGCACTCGAACAGCACGGTGCGTACGCGGTTGGTCGCGGCGATGCCGGGTGCGGTCGAACCGGATGAATCGGGCGCACTGGGCGTACCGGATGCACCGGACGAATCGGCAACGTCGGCAGCGAGAAGTTCGAGAAAATCTGACATAGTCACTAGTGTAGCGTCGCTGATTGGCGTTGCCTTTCAGTCAAAGACTCTCGCCAATACGTCAGCACCACGAATCCGAATACAAACGCAACCGGCAACATGTGCCGCTCGAAATTATTGGCCGGCGCGGTAATCATCACGCCCATCAGCAGTAGCAGCGGAATATGGGTCATGAGGGTGGGCCAACGTCGGCGAATCACCTCGGCCGCGCCGATCAGCAATGTCATCACCACGTAGAAATTGCCGTGCGTGGGCCAGCCGAGCACGGGAATGCTGCCCCATACGCGAGTGAAGCCGGCGATGTGCTCACGCCAGTCATGGTTGTAATCCTTGATCCATGTGGAGTTTTTCTGCACGTAATCGCTGGTCACGTAATAATCCATCGATACGTACGGCTGATCGTTCACATTGAAGTATCCGAAGCATTTGGACAGCAGCGCATCCAACGCGATGATCGGATTGTCCTTGACGATTTCGAACCATGCCTTGTTGAAATTGGTCATATCCTCGGGCGTCACCGTGCGCCACTTGTAGCTGACCTTCTTGGCCTGAATACCGGAGGATTTCACCGGGTCGGCATCCTGCTGGGAGTAAGCGTCGGCCATCTGATCGAGATTGAAGACGGGCGCGAGGTTCTTTTTGGCTTCGTCTGAAATGCCGTCCGGATTGCGCTGGGCCACGCGGGCGATCATCTGCAGCTGTACGCCGCGGCTTTCGATTGGGTCGCCGCCGATGATCGCGCCAGAGGAGATGGCGAAGGAGATGCCGCCGTGAATCAGTACGGTGGGGATGAGCAGCGCCACGACGTAAGTCGCCCAGCGCTTGCGGTCGGCGATCAGAGCCAGCACGATTTGTAGGGCGATGATGTACCACGCATATTTCGCGGAAATCAGCATCACCGATGTGGCCAGGATAAAGGCGATGAAACTGTGGCGCGGCAAGTGGACGGGCGTGGCGATGGCAGTGGCCTGAGGATGTTTGCGGGTGCCAACGGGGTGCCAGGTCTGGACGAGTTCATACCAGACGCTGAACCACCAGACGAACGAGAACGCGAACAGCGGCGATTTGGTGATGGAGATAGTGGAAAACACGGCCAGCGGGCAGACCATGAAGAACAGCAGAATCAGGAATCGAGCCAATCCTCCGGCCTGTGGGGGAACGGCGGAATCCGTTGCTGTTTTTCCTATCCAAGGCCGGTTCAGGAATCGATTGGCGGCGGCAGCGCAGCAGAACACGGCGAACAGCGTCTGCAGGGCAGCCAACGTCACGATGCCGGCATCGTTTGAGCCGGTCAGATGCCTCGCAAACGTGACTATCGCGCCATAGAACACAGTGAGTACCACATTGTGCTGGTCGGTCAGATACGTGGGATCGGACGGCCACATGTAGTGCGCAGTGGGGTAGATGTCCATCGGCACGAAGGAAAAGAAGCCGATATAGGGCTGTTTCAGGCCGGTCCACTGGTTCCAGGCCCAGCTGAATTCACGGATCTGTGAACGAACATCAGCGCCGAATGCGGCAAGCAGCGTTGCAGGCACCCAGAGCCAGCCGACAAAAAACACCAGCATAAGCTTCCAGAACCGGTTCGTGCCGCGTGTGATCCAGCGGTCCAGAACAGTGACGGTGGACGTGACGATAGCGCGAACGGTACGACGGGTCTTGGCTGGTTGGCTGGCCTGCTGATCGGCGGCGGGCCGTGATGTTTCGCTATTCTGCTGATGGTGGCGTAGGCGCTCGCCGATAGCCCTCGGCAGTATGCGCTGGCCTGCTGCGAATCGCACCATCAGCGTGATGATTCCGAGATATATCAGGAATGACACGACGAATATTGCGGTATTGGCCCAGTTCCAATGGGCGAGGGTGCCGTTCTCCTCGTCCCAGTACAGCGGGCCGACCGCCGTGCACAGTGCAAGCCACAGGCAGGCCAGCGCGGCCAGTGTCCAGCGCGCGGCAGCGCCCACGCGCGCAAGATGCGGGTGGGACTGGCGGCTGGATACGGCGGCAAGCTTCGCGGTGGCTGGTGACGTCATGACAGTATATGGTAGCCGCACAGGTCAACGGTTGATATTCGATGTCTGCCGGGCATCGCCATTGTTCGCAAGCCAATACGACGGCCGGGCGCATGCGTGGGTTCGGCGAATGCGGAGTTTCCGAAGTTGTGAACGTTAACACGGGCTATGTGGGTGAAAGTGGTTGATTTTTTGCGCTTTCCGTGGAATATCGCGGGTAAAAAACGGCGCAACCGAGGTAACGTAGTGTCCATGATGATTGCATTGAAAGCTGCAACGCCGCAGCTACCCAGAACTACAGCCGTCGCTGATCATGTGGTCGCCGTGGACGAAACCGATTCGACCAACACGCTGGCCGCACAGATGATCGGCGACGGGTCGTTGACGCTGCCCGACCACCAGGATGGCGAACTGGCGGTGGTCGTGGTGGCCGCCGACCGGCAGACCGCCGGCCGTGGCCGCAATGGTCACAAGTGGGTCAGTCAGCCCGGCCGTTGCTCGACGATGTCCTATGCCGTGCGCATTCCGCGCGCGATCGCCACCGACGAATCCGTCAACGGCTGGTTGCAGATGATCGCCGGACTGGTCACGCTGGATGCGCTGAACGGCATGATCGAGGAGTATGGTGCTGCGCCAAACCAGTCGGACTGCTTCCTTGAGCTCAAATGGCCGAATGATGTGTTCTGCCACGGGCTCAAGCTGGGCGGGCTGCTCTCGGAGCTGGTGATTCCGCCGTCGTCCGGTACCGGTACTGATGCTGATGCTGATGCTGATGCCGATGACGACGTCGTCATCGTGTTCGGCGTCGGCCTGAACTTGGCCTTGGGCGCCTGCCGGCTGCCCACGCCGCAATCGACCTCGCTGCAGCTGCATGTCTCCGGGCTGCCGTCGTTCGGCGAGATGCGCGATGCGGTGGCCGAACGTCAGGTCGAGGGCTTCCGCGAGCGGTTGGCGAAGTTCATCGCCGACCCGAAGGGCCAGGCCGAGTCGTTGCGCGAGGAAATGAAGGCGGTGTGCTGGGCGCGCGGCCGTCAGGTCGAGGCGCACTTCACGGACGGCACCACGCTGACCGGCGAAGCCATCGGCCTCAACGAAGACGCCTCACTGATCCTGAGAACACAAGACGGCACGGACCATACGGTCCGCACCGCCGATGTGGGAGTGCTGTAATAGCCGGCCAGTAGCTAGCTAGTAGCTCAGGTCAGCGACCGAGCTTGGACAGGCCGGCGGTGGCCAGAGAGGCCACCACGGCCTTGATGGCGTCGTCGACAACGAAGCCCATGGAGGCCAGGGCCACGGCGGCGAGCGGTGCACCGGTCAACGCGGACTGGATGACGAAGCCGAAGGCGTACGCCCCTATGTTTGCGTGACATCGCCGTGAATGGCGGACGGTATGCGATGAATGAAGGGAATCGGTCGTTTCGCGGCATGATGGCGGTGCGGATTGTCCATATTGCGGACGCTCCACACCGCATGCAAACTGCATATGATGCGAAATCAAGCGGATACGATGCGAACTGACCTGTGCCGAATCGGCCTTGGCCGGCCGCATTGCGTCCGCTTGCTGTGAGCCTTCCCCTGAACTTACGGTTGCCATCGTAGAGGTGTTCGATTTCGTGCGGTTTCGTATCAAGTTACAAAATTATCGATTTTGATTTGTCGTAAGTTGACGAATGGAGCAGTAGCGTCAACTTATGTAACGTCGATTCTGATGGCTGCAAACGTTGCAATATCGGTCTTGATGGCGATTTTTGCCAACGGTTACGATGCTGAAACCTACGTGCGCGTTTGTTTAATGCCTACAAAAGGGCGTGAACGCTTTTGTGAGAACGTGGATTGCCTTATTCCCTATATAAGAAGCAAAATTTGACACTATGGCTCATACTGTCAAAAAACTGCTGATTGCGAACCGAGGCGAGATTGCGCTTCGCGTGGTGCGCACGGCCAAGGAGATGGGTATCTCCACCGTGGCCGTCTACTCCGAACAGGACCGCAATAGCCGCTATGTGGACATGGCCGACGAGGCATACCTGCTCTCCGGCGACACCTACAAGGACACGTACCTCAACGAGGATCTGCTGATCGACATCCTGCGCAAGACCGGTGCGGACGCCGTGCATCCTGGCTATGGATTCCTTTCCGAAGTGCCGAGCTTCGCGCAGAAGGTCGAGGACGCCGGTGCCATCTGGGTGGGTCCGCATCACACCGCGCTGGTGGATTTGGGCGACAAGATCACCGCCCGCCGAGTGGCCTTGCGCGCCAAAGTGCCGCCGGTGCCTGGCCTGTCCGAACCGGTGACCGACGTGCGAACGTTGCTCGACTTCGCACACACCCACGGCTACCCGATCATGATGAAGCGCACTGATGGCGGTGGCGGCCACGGCATCACCGTGGTGCATGACGACGAGGAGCTGCGCCGCTTCTACATGAACCACGACGCGCTGCAAGGCGGCGATCTGAAGGAATACTTCATCGAGAAGTTCGTGGACAAGGCACGCCACGTCGAGACCCAGTCCGGGCGCGACTCGCACGGCAACTTCACCGTGTACTCCACCCGTGACTGCTCGTTGCAGCGTCGCAACCAGAAACTTGTGGAAGAGGCGCCCGCGCCCTTCCTGCCCGAGGAAATCATCAGCACGCTCGAGGAATACTCCCGCCGCCTGTTCACCACGGTCGGCTACGTGGGCCTCGGGACCTGCGAATTCATGGTGACCCCGAACGGCAAGGTGTACTTCCTGGAAGTCAACCCGCGTCTGCAGGTGGAGCACACCGTCTCCGAAGAGGTCAGCGGCCTCGACCTGGTGCGCGAACAGCTCAATATCGCCGCCGGCGGCGAGCTCACCCGTGCCCCCGAACCGCGCGGCCACAGCTTCGAACTGCGCATCACCAGCGAAGACCCGGCCACCAACCTGACCCCCGGCTCTGGCACCTTGGAGAAGATCCAGTGGCCGGCCGGCCCCGGCGTGCGCATCGATACCGGTGTGGAACAGGGCGACACCATCTCCCCGAAGTTCGATTCGATGATGGGCAAGGTCATCGTCACCGCCCAGAACCGTCTCGATGCCGTGGCCCGTGTGCGTCGCGTACTCGATGAGCTTGTGATCGAAGGCGTGCCCACGCCGATTCCGTTGTTCAAGGAAATCTTCCGCAACGACGACTTCACCGCCGAGCATGGCCATCCGTTCGCCGTGTCCACCAAGTGGCTGGAGCGCACGTACCTGAACCGCACACCGGCTTCCGCCGCCTCCGGCCAGCCGGCCTCCTTGGCCGCCGCCCCGGGTGCCGCTGCCCCGGCCGCGCCCGACAAGTCCAAGTCGGAGACGTTCGTCATCGAGATGAACAACCGCCGCGTCAAGCTCACCGTGCCGCTCGACATCGTGGAGAACATCACCGGCTCGGCCCGCGCCCGCGGTGCCAAGCGCCCCACCCAGCCGTTGCGCGGCGCAGGCTTGCACAACGTGGCCGCCGGTGCTGCCAAGGCCAACGACGGTGCCAAATCCGGCGTCATCGCCTCCCCGATGCAGGCCGTGGTCACGCGCATCAACGTGTCCGAAGGCCAGCAAGTGGCCAAGGGCGACCTTCTGGTGGTGCTCGAATCCATGAAGATGGAGAACTACGTGTACGCGCCGGCCTCCGGCGAAGTGAAGAAGATTTTCGTTGGCCCGGCCGATGGCGTGGAGGCCGGCGACACGCTGGTCACGCTGGACGTGAATGCCGGCAAGGCCAAGGCCGCCGACGTCAAGAAGGAGGGTGGCAATGACTGACATCATGGATTCGCCGGCCGTGAAGGCCGCGGCTGCGGCCTCGGCCGCCAACGCCGCCCAGCCCTCGGCCCACCAGCCGCTGCGCACCGCCGTGGTCAAGGCCGCCGAACTGGCCCGCGCCGCCGAAGAGCGCGCCCGCGACAAGCAGCACGCCAAAGGCAAGAAAACCGCGCGCGAACGCCTCGACCTGCTCTTCGACACCGGCACGTTCGAGGAGATCGGCCGCTTCCAGGGCGGCAACATCGCCGGCGGCAACGCCGGTGCAGCTGTCATCACCGGCTTCGGCCAGGTCTACGGCCGCAAAGTGGCCGTCTACGCCCAGGACTTCTCCGTCAAGGGCGGCACCCTCGGCACCGCCGAAGGCGAGAAGATCTGCCGACTGATGGACATGGCCATCGACCTCAAAGTGCCGATCGTGGCCATCGTGGACTCCGGCGGCGCCCGCATACAGGAGGGCGTGGCCGCTCTGACCCAGTACGGCCGCATCTTCCGCAAGACTTGCGAGGCCAGCGGCTTCGTGCCCCAGCTGAGCCTGATTCTCGGCCCCTGCGCCGGCGGCGCCGTCTACTGCCCGGCTCTGACGGACCTCATCATCATGACCCGTGAGAACTCGAACATGTTCGTCACCGGGCCGGACGTGGTCAAGGCCTCGACCGGCGAGACCATCTCCATGGCCGACCTTGGCGGCGGCGAAGTGCACAACCGGGTGTCCGGCGTGGCCCACTACCTCGGCGAGGACGAATCCGACGCCATCGACTATGCGCGCACCGTGCTTGCCTACCTGCCGTCCAACAGCGAAAGCAAGCCGCCAGTCTACGCCTACGCCGTCACCCGCGCCGAACGCGAGACCGCCAAGCGACTCGCCACCATCGTGCCCGCCAACGAACGTCAGCCCTACGACATGCTCGAAGTGATTCGTTGCATCGTCGATTACGGCGAATTCGTGCAGGTGCAGGAACTGTTCGGCGCCTCCGCGCTCGTCGGCTTCGCCTGCATCGACGGCAAGCCGGTCGGCATCGTGGCGAACCAGCCGAACGTGCTCGCCGGCATCCTGGACGTCGACTCGTCCGAGAAGGTCGCCCGATTCGTACGCCTGTGCGACGCGTTCAACCTGCCCGTGGTCACCCTCGTGGATGTGCCCGGCTACAAGCCCGGCTCCGACCAGGAACACGCCGGCATCATCCGCCGCGGCGCCAAGGTGATCTACGCCTACGCCAACGCGCAAGTGCCGATGGTGACCGTGGTGTTGCGCAAGGCGTTCGGCGGCGCGTACATCGTGATGGGCTCCAAAGCCATCGGCGCGGACCTGAACTTCGCGTGGCCCTCCTCCCAGATCGCGGTGCTCGGCGCGGCCGGCGCGGTGAACATCATCCACCGCCACGACCTGGCCAAGGCCAAAGCCTCCGGGCAGGACGTCGATGCGCTGCGGGCCAAGTACATCAAGGAGTACGAGACCAGCACCGTCAACGCGAACCTGTCGCTGGAAATCGGGCAGATCGACGGCATGATCGACCCCGAACAGACCCGTGAGGTGATTGTCGAATCGCTGGCCACGCTCGCCACCAAGCGGCGCGTCAAGCGCACCACCAAACACCACGGCAACCAGCCCCTCTGATTTCTGAAGACATCAACCAAACACAAGTAAGGAAAGCAATGACCACCTTCTTCCTCAATCGCCTGGCCACCGAGCCCCATGCGCTCGCCTTCGCCGGCCAGTCCACCCCGTGGTCGGTAGCCCTGGCAGACCAGACCACCGATCCCAGCCTTGACGAGGCCCTGCGTGGCCACGTCGCCGCAGCCAACCGACTGCTCGCCCCGGTCGCCGCCGACCTGCTGGCCACCACCGGTCGTCCGGTCGACCTGTTCGGCTTCACTCCGAACCCGGCCCGCCTCGGCGCCGCAGCCGACGCCACCGCATCCGTGGAAGGCGTGGCCCTGACCCAGCTCGGCGCCCTGCTCGACTTGGAACACCTTGGCTACAGTGTGGCCGCCGCCAAGCCGGTTGCCGTGCTCGGCCACTCCCAGGGCGTGCTCGCCGTGCACATGGCCCGTGCCATCGAGGCCGCCGGCTCCATCGAGGCCGCCGGCAAGACCCTCGACGAGATTCTGGCCGTGGCCGCCCTGATCGGTGCAGCCGGAACCCGCCGCGTGCGCGAACTGGGCCTGAACCCCAAGTACGGCGAGGCCAGTCCGATGCTCTCCGTCAAGGGCGCCACCCGAGAACAGGTTGAGGCTCTGGTCAAGCGCGTGAACAACGCCCGAGGCCCGATCTCCATCGCCGTCACCAACTCCGACAACCACCACGTGCTTTCCGGCTACCCGGAAGACCTGGCAGCACTTGCCCTCGAAGCCGAGCGCGAGCACAAGCACCAGGCCAAGCTGCGTGAACAAAAGCTCCACGGCGGCACTGTGTTCAACCCCACTCTCGAATACCTCGAAGTCACCCTGCCCTTCCACTCTCCGCTCATGGCCGAAGCTGTTGAGCAGACCGTGTCTTGGGCTGGCGCCTGCGGCTTTGACCAGGATCGCACCCGCGCACTCGCTGAGGAAGTGCTGCTCAACCATGTGGACTGGAATGCCCGCGTCAAGGCGCTGTTCAACGCCGCCGACCCGGCCAAGCTGTGGATTGTGGACCTTGGTCCCGGCAACACGCTTGGCAAGCTGATCGGCAACGTGGTGCAGGGCACCGGCATCGGCGTGGTCGAAGCCACCACGCTGTCCGAACGCTCCACGCTCTCCACGCTGGAAAGTGAGCCTGAGCGCACCCAGAACTGGAAGGCGTTCGCCCCGCGCGTCATCAACACCCCGGCCGGCGCCAAGCTGGTCACCAAGTTCTCCAAGCTCACCGGCAAGCCGCCGGTATTGCTGCCCGGCATGACCCCCACCACCGTGGAACCGGAAATCGTGGCCGCCGCGGCCAACGCCGGCTACTGGGCCGAGCTCGCCGGCGGCGGCCAGGTGACCGCCGAAGTGTTCGACCGCCACATCGCCGCCCTCGAAGACGAGCTGGAGGAAGGCCGCACGGTCGAATTCAACGCGATGTTCATGGACCGTTACCTGTGGAACCTGCAGTTCGGCTCCTCCCGCATCGTGCCCAAGAAGCGTGCTTCCGGCGCGCCGATCGACGGCGTGGTCGTCTCCGCCGGCATCCCCGAGCTGGACGAAGCCGTGGCCCTGATCGAGTCGCTGCAGGCGGACGGTCTGCCGTACGTGAGCTTCAAGCCCGGCACTGTGGACCAGATTCGCCAGGTCGTGCGCATCGCCAAGGCCGTGTCCCCCACCACCATCATGGTTCAGGTCGAGGGCGGTGAAGCCGGCGGCCACCACAGCTGGGAAGCGCTGGATGACCTGCTTGCCGCCACCTACGCCGAAGTGCGCGCCTGCGACAACCTCGTGCTGGTCGCCGGCGGCGGCATCGGCACCCCCGAACGCGCGGCCGACTACATTTCCGGCCAGTGGGCCCACGCCTACGGCCTGCCCGACATGCCGGTCGACGGCGTGCTTATCGGTACCGCCGCGATGACCGCCAAGGAGGCTCACACCAGCCCCGAAGTCAAGCAGCTGCTCGTCAAGACGCCCGGTATTCCGGCCGACGCCAAGTCCGACGACGTGTTCGCCCCGCAGGCCGCCCACTGGGTGCCGTCCGGCAAGTCCGTCGGTGGCATGTCCTCCGGCCTGAGCCACCTGCACGCCGACATTTACGAGCTCGAGAACGACTCCGCCGAATGCGGCCGTCTGCTCGTGCGCGTCATGAAGCACCCCGAAGAGCTCGACTCCCGCCGCAAGGAAATCATCGAAGCCCTGAACAAGACCGCCAAGCCTTACTTCGGCGACCTGGCCTCCATGACCTACCTTGAGTGGGCGCAGCGCTTCGCCGAACTCGCCTTCCCGTGGGTCGACCCGACTTACGCCGACCGCTTCCAGCACCTGCTGCAGCGCATCGAAGCCCGTGTGAACGACACGGACTCCGGCGAATTCACCTCCAAGTTGTTCGCCGCTGATGGCGTTTCTGCTGAAGAGGCAGCTGCCGCTGGCCTGCTGACCCACGACGACATTCTCGCCGACCCGGCCCCCGCGCTCGAAAAGCTCGCACTGGCCTACCCGCAGACCGCCGAACTCAAGGTGGTCCCGACCGACGTGGCTTGGTTCCCGGTGCTCGTGCGCGAATACCCCAAGCCCATGCCGTTCGTACCCGTCATCGACAACGACCTACTGCGTTGGTGGGGTCAGGACCAGCTCTGGCAGTCCGAAGACCAGCGCTACTCCGCCGATTCCGTGCGTGCCATCCCCGGCCCGATCTCCGTTGCCGGCATCACCACCATCGACGAGCCGATCGCCGACATCCTCGGCCGCTTCGAAACCGCCGCCATCAAGCGCGTGCAGGACGAACAGCAAGCCGCCGATGCCGCTGAGAACGACGATTTCGCCGCACTTGGCGAGGCCACCAGCGCCGAAGACTTCATCCGCAAGTCCCCGAACATCTCCTGGGTCGGCCACATCACCGACAACCCGGCCTACGGCACCGCCTTGGGCGACCAGTACTACGAGATCCGCGCGTTTGACGCCGCGGCCGGCAAGTACGATCTGGACATCCACCTCGACACCTACTGGGACAACGACCCGGACGGCGGCACCTCCAAGCACGCCGTGCGCGATATCGTCATCCCGCTCATCGTGGAAGGCGCCGAGCCCGGCCGTGTGCCGGTCGTGGACCGCGAACGCCTGATTCCGGACGTCTACGCGATGCTTGCCGCCACCGCAGGCATCGGCAACACCGCCATCACCGGCGACAAGCTCACCGAGATGCCGCAGCTTGACGGCAAGACCTCTGACGAGCGTCCGTTCGGTACCGCAACCGCAACCTACACCCTGTCCGCCAACCTCGGCTTCGACCACGAAGCGGCCACTGGCGCCGCTCTGCCGACCACCCTGCAGCCCAGCCGCATCGCCCCCGATGCGCTGGTCGGCCCTGCCTGGCCGGCAATCTACACGGCGCTCGGCTCCGTGTACGTCAAGGGCTACCCGGTGATTGAAGGCCTGCTCAACGCCGTCCACCTCGACCACCTCATCGAACTTGAGGTGAACGAGGAGGACCTGCTCAAGCACACCGGCGAAACCATCACCCTGAAGTCTTGGGCCGAGGATTACTTCGAGTCCGCCTCCGGCCGCGTGGTCACCATCCACGTGACCCACACCGCCGTCGACGGCACGCCGCTTGCCCGCGAAACCGAGCGTTTCGCGATCCGCGGCCGCGTCTACTCCGATGCTTTGCCGGCAGACGCCCCCGAGTATGGTGGTGCCCTCCTGAATAAGGAAGCGGATGGCTCCGTCGCCGGACAGTCCACTGGACTGTCCGCCTCCTCGCGCGGCCTGCAAGTAGTGCAGGCCACTCCGCGCCGTCTGCTGCGCCGCGTGAAGGTCGTCGCCCCACATGACATGACCGCCTTCGCCCGCACTTCCGGCGACTTCAACCCGATCCACACCTCCACTCGTGGCGCTCGCATCTCCGGCCTGGCCGCCCCGCTCGTGCACGGCATGTGGCTGTCCGCCACCGCCCAGCACGCCGTGCAGGCGACCGACGAGAAGGGTGCCCACTACGAGATTGCCGGCTGGACCTACAACATGTACGGCATGGTCCAGCTTGACGACACCGTCGAAATCTCCGTCGAGCGCGTCGGCAAAGTGCGCCACGGCGGCATGACCCTCGAAGTCACCTGCCGTATCGACGGCCAGCTCGTCTCCCGCGGCACCGCACTGGTCCGTGCGCCGCGCGCCGCCTTCGTCTACCCCGGCCAGGGCATCCAGAAGCAGGGCATGGTTCTGGACGAACGTGCCAAGTCCGCCGCCGCCCGCGATGTGTGGGAGCGCGCCGACAAGCTCACCCGCTCCAAGCTCGGCTTCTCGATCCTGGGTCTCGTGCGCGATAACCCGAAGGAGCTCACCGCCAACGGCGTGACCTACCGTCACCCCGAAGGCCTGCTCAACCTGACGCAGTTCACGCAGGTGGCGCTCGCGACGGTTGCTTTTGCCCAGACCGCCCGTCTGCGCGAAGCCGGCGCCGATATCTGGCCTGCATACTTCGCTGGCCACTCGCTCGGCGAATACAACGCGTTGTCCGCGTTCGCCAACGTGATTCCGCTGGAAACCGTGCTGGAGCTCGTGTTCCACCGTGGCTCCACCATGCACCACCTCATCGAGCGTGACGCACAGGGTCGCTCCAACTACCGCATGGGTGCCCTGCGCCCGAACCAGTTCGGTGTGGACGACGCGCACGTCAAGGAATACGTGGAATCCGTGGCCAAGGCCTCCGGCGAATTCCTGGAGATCGTGAACTACAACCTCGCCGGCCAGCAGTACGCCATCGCCGGTACGATCGCCGGACTCAAGGCCCTGAAGGCCGATTCCGCCCGCCGCGTGGCCGCATTCGGTGGCAAGCCCGCGTTCATGCTGGTGCCCGGCATCGATGTGCCGTTCCACTCCACGCTGCTGCGCAAGGGCGTGCCGGAATTCCGTGACAAGCTCGACGCGCTGCTTCCCGCTTACATCGACTACCGTGGCCGTCTGGTGGACCGCTACATCCCGAACCTGGTGGCCACCCCGTTCGAGATGACCAAGGAATTCGCCGCCAAGATCCTCGAAGCCGTGCCGTCCGAACGCATCAAGGCCGTGCTCGACGACCCGGCCGTGTGGGATTCCTACGCCGCCGACGACCAGAAGCTCGGCCGTCTGCTCTTGACCGAACTGCTCTCCTGGCAGTTCGCCTCCCCGGTGCGTTGGATTGAAACCCAGGCGCTGCTCTTCGGTCAGCGCGAACAGGGCGGCCTCGGCGTGGAAGAATACGTCGAAGTCGGCCTCGGCAACGCCCCGACCCTGGCCAACCTCGGTACCAAGACCCTACGTCTGCCCGAGTTCGCCGGCAACGATACGGTCGTCTACAACGTCGGCCGCGATGAAGGCCGCGTCTACATGACCGACACCGATTCGCTGGTTCCCGACGACGAGCCGGAAGAGGCTGCGGCCTCGGCCCCGGTCGAAACCGCTCCTGCCGGTGGTTCCGCCGTCGCCAAGCTTGGCTCGGGTGCTGCTCCGGCAAATGCCGCGACTGAGGCTGCTCAGACAACGGATGGCTCCGTCGCCGGACAGTCCACTGGACTGTCCGACTCCTCGCGCGGCCTGCAATCAGGGCAGGCCGCTGCTGGCGCACCGTCTGGTTCCGCCGTCGCCGACCTGCCCTTCAAGGCTTCCGATGCCATCGGCGTACTCATGGCCTACTCCGCCAAGGTGCGCCTCGACCAGATCGGCAGCAACGACACCACCGACACCCTGACCAACGGTGTCTCTTCTCGCCGCAACCAGCTGCTCATGGACATCAGCTCCGAGCTGGGAGTCGCCAGCGTGGACGGTGCTGCTGAAGCGACGCTCGACAAGCTCGCCCAAATCGTCGACAAGGCCGCCCCGAACTACAAGCCGTTCGGTGCTGTGCTCTCCGAGGCGCTGCGCGACCGCCTGCGCTCGCTGTTCGGTGCCGCCGGCGTCAAACAGCAGTACATCCGCGACCGCGTGACCAACGTATGGCAGCTCGGCGAAGGCTGGGTGGCCAGCGTGCTCGCCGCACTGCTGCTCGACACTCGCGAGGGTGCCAGCTCCCGTGGCGGCGACCTGGCCAAGCTGCCCACCGCCGCCGTGCAGAACAAGCCGGAAGCCGACAAGCTGATCGATGCGGCCGTTGAAGTCGTCGCCCAGCTCAAGGGTGTTGCCGTGGCCCTGCCGTCCGCCGGTGGTGCCGCTGGTGGCGCTGTGGTCGATTCCGCCGCGCTCGACGCCTTCGCCGAGAAGGTCACCGGTTCCAACGGCGTGCTCGCCGCCACCGCCCGCTTCGTGCTGAACGAGCTCGGCGTGGCCGCTCCGGCTCCGGAAGAATCCGAGGACGAGAACGCCGCCGTCGTGTCCGCGGTCGAAGCCGAACTTGGCTCCGACTGGCCCAAGCAGGTCGCTCCGCGCTTCGACGCCAACAAGGCCATCCTCTTCGATGATCGGTGGGCCTCCGCCCGTGAAGACCTCGCCCGCGCCTACTACGGCAACGACCCCGCCGCCCTGAACGGCAGCTTCATCGGCCTTGGCAAGACCATCGCCGCCGAAGCCCAGTGGTTCGCCAACGAGTCGGAGAGCGAGGAGCTTAAGGCCGCCTTCCAGAAGGCCGGCTCCGAGGCCCTCGAACAGGTCGCTTCCAACAAGAACGTCTCCCGTTACGCGAATGATATCGCCATCGTCACCGGCGTGAGCCCGAACTCGATTGCCGCTCAGGTGGTCGAAGGCCTGCTCGCAGGCGGTGCCACTGTGGTGGCCACCTCGCACAGCTTCAAGCCGTCCATCAAGGCTTGGGCCAAGCAGGCCTACCGCGAGCACGCCACCGGCAACGCCAAGCTGTGGCTGGTTCCGGCCAACCTCTCCAGCTACCGCGACGTCGACGCGCTGGTCGACTGGGTGGGCCACGAGCAGAAGAAGACCTCCGGTGCCACCACCACGATTCTGAAGCCCGCGTGGGAGCCGACCCTGTTCTTCCCGTTCGCCGCACCGCCGGTCCATGGCACGCTCGCCGACTCCGGCGACCTGTTCGAATCACAGGCGCGACTGATGCTGTGGGGCGTGGAACGCGCCATCGCCGGCTTCAGCCACATCGGTGCCGACACCAACGTGCAGCACAAGCTCCACGTGGTGCTGCCCGGTTCCCCGAACCGCGGCGTATTCGGCGGCGACGGTGCCTACGGCGAAGTCAAGAGCGCCTTTGACGCCATCGTCAACCGTGCCCGCGCCGAAAAGGTGTGGTCGAGCCGCGTCACCTTCGCTCACCCGAAGATCGGCTGGGTGCGTGGCACCGGCCTGATGGGCGGTAACGACCCGCTGGTCGCCGTCGTTGAGCGTCACGGCATCCACACCTACTCCACCGCACAGATTGCGGCCAAGCTGCTCGACCTGTGCACTGCCGAATCGCGCGAGCAGGCCCTCAAGGCCCCGCTCGATGTGGACCTGACCGGTGGCCTCGGCTCCGAGCCCATCGACATCAAGGCCCTGCGTGCCGAAGCCATGGCCGACGTCGAGAAGGAAGCTGCTGCGGCCTCGTCTCAGGAAACGGATGGCTCCGTCGCCGGACAGTCCACTGGACTGTCCGACTCCTCGCGTGGGCAGCAAATCAAGGCGCTGCCCACCTCGATCGTCACCAAGCAGGCCCCGGTCGACCTCAACGACTGGACCAACGTCACCGCCAAGCCGGAAGACGAAATCGTCATCGTTTCCGTCGGTGAGCTGGGCCCGTGGGGCTCCGGTCGTACGCGCACCCAGGCCGAGCTCGGCATCCACTCGGACGGCACTGTCGACCTGAGCGCCGGCGCAGTGCTCGAACTTGCGTGGAACATGGGTCTGCTGACTTGGGCCGACAGCCCGAAGCCCGGCTGGTACGACACCGACGGCAACCTCGTGCCCGAAGAGGACATCGCCGAGCGCTACCACGACGAGGTCGTGGCCCGCTCCGGCATCCGCCCGTTCGAGGAAGGCATGGGCAACGACTACAAGGACGGTGCCGACGAAGAAGAAGCCGAGGTCTTCCTTGACCACGGCGTCACCTTCTCCGTGCCCACCCGCGAAGTCGCCGCCGAATACGTCAAGCTGGACGAGGCTCACACCACCATCGCCCCGGATGAGGAATCCGGCGAATGGAACGTGACCCGCCACGCCGGCTCGATGATCCGCGTGCCGCGTCGCGCCACCATGACCCGCACGGTCGGCGGCCAGTTCCCGAAGGGCTTCGATCCGACCCGATGGGGCATTCCCGCCTCGATGGTCGGCGACGTCGACAAGATCGCCCTGTGGAACATCGTCACCACTGTGGACGCCTACCTGGGCGCCGGCTTCACCCCGGCCGAAATCCTCGAGTCCATCCACCCCTCGCTGGTGGCTTCGACCCAGGGCACCGGCTTCGGCGGCATGATGTCGATGCGCAAGCTGTACCTCGACCGCTTCCTCAACCACGAGATCCCGACCGACATCCTGCAGGAAGCCCTGCCGAACGTGGTCGCGGCTCACGTGATGCAGTCCTACATCGGCGGTTACGGCAACATGATCCAGCCGGTCTCCGCCTGCGCCACCGCGGCCGTCTCCCTTGAAGAGGGCGTCGACAAGATCGCCCTCGGCAAGGCCGACTTCGTGGTCACCGGCGCGATCGACGACATCGGCGTGGAATCCGTGATCGGCTTCGGCAACATGAACGCCACCGCCAACTCGGAGGAAATGTACGGCAAGGGCATCGACGCGCGCTTCTTCAGCCGCGCGAACGATCGTCGCCGTGGCGGCTTCCTGGAATCCCAGGGCGGCGGCACGATCCTCGTGACCCGCGGTGACATCGCCGAAAAGCTCGGCCTGCCGGTCGCGGCCGTGGTCGGCTTCATCCACTCCTACGCGGATGGTGCCCACACCTCGATCCCGGCTCCGGGCCTCGGTGCCCTGGCTGCCGGCCTCGGTGGCAAGGACTCCAAGCTCGTGCACGACCTGGCTAAGCTCGGCGTCTCAGCCGACGACATCGCCGTGGTCTCCAAGCACGACACGTCCACCAACGCCAACGACCCGAACGAATCCGAGCTGCACAACACGCTGGCCCACGCCATCGGCCGCACCGACGGCAACCCGCTGTTCGTGATCTCGCAGAAGACGCTTACCGGCCACGCCAAGGGTGGTGCCTGCATCTTCCAGGTCAACGGTCTGACGCAGCTGTTCAAGTCCGGCGTGATTCCGGCGAACGCGGCGCTTGATTGCGTGGATCCGAAGCTCCAGCGCGACGACCACATGGTCTGGGTTAGGAAGCCCCTGCGCATCGGCGGTGGCGAGGACGAGTTCGGTCGCGAGACCGCTGGTCGCCCGGTCAAGGCCGGTCTGGCCACCTCGCTCGGCTTCGGACATGTTTCCGGCTTCGTGGCCCTGGTTCATCCGGGTGCCTTCGAAGCGGCCGTGGCCAAGGCCGATGGCGAGGCCGCGCTGGAAGCCTGGCGTGAGCGTGCCAACGCCCGCCTGGCCGCCGGCCAGCGTCACCTCGAGGAAGGCATGATGGGTCGCGCCGCGCTCTACGAGCCGATCGACAACCGTCGCTTCCGCGAGGATCACCGTGGCTACGACCACCACGAGGTCGAAAAGGCGATGCTCCTCAACCCGGACGCCCGCCTCGGTGCCGACGGCTACTACGAGGCCTGATTCCTCTGGCTCCCCTCGGTTGAGGGGAGCCAGTAGCGCACCGGATCTCGGCTCCCCTCTTTGAGGGGAGCTCCCGCGAAGCGGGTGAGGGGAGTTCCCCCTGGAGCTTTCTCGCTGGCACAAACTCAGTGAGAGAAATATGCAGAACATACGAAAGCCCCTCCCTCGGAGTGGGCTTTCTGCGTTTCAAGGGGCTGATTTGACATTCGCCGGAGGTCTACTTCCGTTTCAAGGGGCTGTGACCCAAGTAGACAAGGCGTAAAAACGGCGGAATGGCGTTGGTGTTATGCTGCGGATACTCATGGTATGGAGGATGACCAGCCCCTTGAAACGGAAGTAGACCTCCGGAACGGTCAAAATCCGCCCCTCGAAACGGAGATAGACCTCCGGGGCGGGGCGCGGATGTTTTTTGGACGGCTAGGCAGCCAGCCCAAGATGTTTGCGGTATTGCGCGAGGTCATCCAGCATAGTGAATCTTTTCCCCTTTGAGATGGAAATCAGGCCCCAATTCTGATGAGGTGTAGAGATTACGCGCGAAGCGGTACACAATAGGAAGCATGAATACTTGTGGTTTGGGGCATGACGTGGTGGATGTGGCCGCATTCGCCGAACAGTTGGCGGAGCCGGGGTCTCGCATGCGTGCGCTGTTCTCCGTGCGTGAGGTGCGGCAGGCATCCGACCGCGCGCGCCAGAAGAATGACGGGGAGGCCGTCCATCTGGCCGCCAAATGGGCGGGCAAGGAGGCGTTCCTCAAAGCCTGGTGCGATTATCTTGGCGATGCCCCCTATCCGTTCACGCTTGATAATTTCCCGTGGCCTGAAATCGAGATCTTGGACGATTCCCGTGGTGTGCCGCATGTGTCTCTGGGTAAGGGGGCGGCGTCAGTCTTCCAAACTGATTACGCGAATTCGGCTGCCGGCGCTCGCTATTCCTCTGCTTCCGATAACGGGCCTTATGCAGTGATGCAGGAGCGGCGGAATGCGCGTTCGGCGCAGCGCTCGACTATCGGTGCGGGGTCGATGCCGCATATCCATATTTCCCTGAGCCACGATGGTTCGATTGCCTCCGCGGTGGTGACGATTTCTGTGGAATAGCGCCGGTGGCCCCCGAGTGCTACATGCTGTACAACGTCTCCATCATGGTTAACCTGTGGAGCGCGCTCGCCAGCCGCGACGTGCGTCTGCTCAAGAACCAGATCGACAAGCTCGACTCGCTGCCCGAAAACTGCTGGTTCGTGATTCTGGACGCGATGGACGCCGACCTCCAACCATACGAGTCTCAGCTCACCCATTTGTGATTTCGACGGTTTCTAGCTCCCCTCTCTGAGGGGAGCTGTCGCCGTAGGCGACTGAGGGGAGTCCTCGGCAAAGCCGCAATCCATCAACTAGATTGGCTGGTCCTGCTGCAACCACACGCGTTTGCCATCCTCGAAGAAATATGTATAATAACTCAAGTCGCCAAAAGCGACGCTTAACGCGGATGTAGCTCAATGGTAGAGCCTCAGTCTTCCAAACTGATTACGCGGGTTCGATTCCCGTCATCCGCTCCACTATTTATATGTTGGTGTATCTAATTGGGAATACCGGAAGGGTGAGCTACCCCGAGTAGTATTAGTACTCATGGTGTTGAGAATCGACGAAGCTGAACTGCGTGCCAAGCTCTTTGAGCACAAAGAGCAGATTGGTTTCGGGCCGATTGCCAATGGGTCGTCATCATCATCGAAGGATTGTTTTACATTCCTGCTGCTCTCACATCTGGACTCGACCAAATGTTTCAAGGATTGCTCCTTGCATTGAGCATTATCTTCATATTCTATGGAGTATGGAGTTTGATTACTGCTTGCAGAAATAAGTATGATGCCATAACACTGTATGAGGATATCGTCAACATGGATAGAACCGAACGAAGAAGCTCGATCATTGCGGTGAAAGACGCTAACCGATATCTTCTGTATCGTGATTTAGGTTGGGGATGCGACTTTTTCCCTAATCATGCAACCGCAAGCAGTACTGATGAGGATGTTCGTCAGCTGACGACGTATTTTGCCGATGAATTCGGAATTCCTGCTAAAGGCTTTACTCTGTCTCACATTTGTGTGAAGGATTCTGAGAAGCCATCCACGGAGCATGATGGAGAGGTTCGTTATTACGAATACACGCTATACCGCGCTAGCGTAACGGTAATGCCTGACGCCTGGCGTTCCACTGAGTTCCATGTTGGTGCCAAGGACTGCCGCTGGATGACTCTTGATGAGATGCTTGCCGACCCTGTCATCAACAAAATCAATCATGATGTCGTCGCGATGGCGCGGGATAACTTGTAATTGTTGCCGCCTTTGGGGGCATATGGTTGTTGGGCCGAAGCGCGTTCTATACCTCGATAATCATCGAAATCAGGGCGCAGCATGCTCTATGGAACTCTCTATACCCTGAAAACACTGAAAATCAGGATATAGCGCAGTAGAACAGAATCTGCAAACAGCGGTATGCCGAGGAATGAGGTCCTCTTCACCCACGACGTAACGCAGATTCGTATCTTATGGATCTTATATATATAGGTTTGTGGCCAAGGTGCTACCCACAACATTGCCCGTAACGCCACCGCCCGCAACAGAACACGGCCTTGGTGAGTCGTATGTTTGCGTTCACAGAAATTGCATGTAGTACGTCTTCGCATATGCGCAACGACGTGTGACCGTGTGACATTGCACACACAGAACGGTGGCATACTGACGGCCGACGGTAACTCCGCGCCCCACGTAGCGGCAGCAAATCTGCCTCTATTCCCGAATTGTGGGAGCAGCACGCCCCACAGGGGCGAAAAAGTCCGTTATCGTAGGGTGGATGACGAGGGTGCCACTTTTCAGAAATTCCAAGGTTCTTTTCAATATCGGGTAAGAATTTCCCTCTATCCGGGTGGACGCATTCGTGCTTTTTGCTTAATAACGTAACGCCTTGTAGGTGTGACGCCAGGCTTTGGCGTACGCGATCGTAAGAGACAGGCAAGGCTATGAAGAGAATCGCAGAATGGTTCGCCGCGGTAGGGGGCGCAGCAGGCAAGAGTGGCAAACGGCTAGTGGCCGTCGTGGCCGCCGTAGCGATGCTTGGCGGCGTCGCCGGCGTGAGCGCGACCGCCATGGCCGATGACCAGTCTGCGGCCGATACCCAGCAGTCCACCGCCCAAACCGAAACTCCGGCAAACACCGACAGTAAGGACGCCGGTACGGATACCGGTAACAAGGATGATTCGACCAAGGCCGATGCGACCAAGTCTGATGACGCCGCAAGTGCCGATACCGATGCTGCCGCCTCGGAACTCACCAAGCAGACGGCTCCTGCTCCGACTTCGACGTTGAACACGCAGGCAGCCGAAGCCACGAATGGCAGCTGCGTGTATGCAGGTACCGTTGCCTCCGGACTGAATAACGTGTGCTGGCTGGATATGGCGAACTTCACCGCGGTCAAGAACCAGACTCAGCCCATGAGTGTGAAGCTTTCGGACTCGTTGACGATGAAGTTCAACATCAAGTATACGGGTGGTCGTACGTTGCGTTCGGCCGCCGTGCCTACTTGGGATAAAGCGGCGTTCGGCCATTACGGTTATACCAGTTTCCCTGAAGGAACCAAGCCTGCTCTGTATCAGCAAATCGGTCAGCAAATCGGATCTGCCAATGCCACGTCCACGGTAGAGCTGACGGACATCAAGATCGTAAATGATGATGGCAGTGAAATCACCGGCAATTATTCGTTTATGATGGCGGATGCCGAGAGCACGAACAACAATGAGAGCATCTCGTTCACTTCTTCAAACGAGATCGAGCAAGTGGCCCAGTTCCCGCAACAGGGTGATGCCAACTACAAGAATTATGCGTTCGGTGATCAGACGTTCTCCGATGACCACAAGACCGTGACCGGTGGTGGTGTGAGCACTGGTGCCAATCCGGGCATATACCTGTACAAGACCAAGTCACCGGATACCGTATCGGTGACGATGAGGGTCAATGTTAGGCGCGAGATTCAGGCGGCGATCTTCGGTGTGCTGTTCTCCAATGCGGAGACCACTGTGACCACGAACAACGCTTCTGATACGTTTGCTGGCAAGGTCGAGTCGCAGACCTATGGTTCCGAGCAGACCGGTGGCGTAACCGGTTCCAATTCCGCTACCAGCAAAGTGGTGAACATGCTGTCGGATACGGACACGTCCGAACAGGTGAAGTTCACTTTGTCCGCCAGCGAAAACACTAATTGGAATGATTACAATGTCTCGTTCACCTGTGATGGCGATTGCGGTGAATACGATGCAACTCCTCAGATTGATACTGCGACCGGCAACCGGTATGTGACCGTCAGCGTCGCGTCAGAGAAGTCCGCGCACGGTAAGTGGGTCGTGACCAAGAAGGTCAAGCTGGACACCCCGAAGATTCAGAAGTCGATTTCGAAGGATGCGGTGGATTCCGCGGCTACTGGTCAGAAGGATTCCTACACCCTGAGCCTGAATGTCAAGGGTAACACGGTCTCCGGTACCACGACTTCCGGTGAAAAGGCCAAGATCGATGTGGTGTTCGTGCTGGATATTTCCGGAAGCATGAACGACGAGGTCGGCAATTCCACGCGTCTGGAGAACATGCGGAATGCGATTACCGGTAATGGCGGTTTGTCGTCTGTGCTGTTCAACTCGCCCAACAAGATTGATGCGCAGGCGCATGTGATTACGTTCGCGAGCGGTCTTGGATTGGATGGTACGTCAGTGCTGTCTACGAAGGCCGACCTCGATAACACCGTTAACGGGCTGACCGCTAAGGGTGGTACCCATTGGGAGAAGGGCCTTGAGCAGGTAAGCAATATCAGCACAAGGCCTGGCGCGGCCAAGTATGTCGTGTTCCTTACCGACGGCAACCCCGGTGATAAAGGTTGGCAAAAGTCTAACGTCTACAGCTGCGGTGTGCTTGGCTGGCAGACATGTGACGATAACGATTCCGCCCGTTCCGTATATAACGCTTCGGTGATCGCTGGTAAACAGTTGGCGAAAGCCGGCTGGAACATACTTAATGTTGGCGTCGACATGCCGACAACGGTGTACGTGAATCCGGATGCTGACTCGGTTAGCGGAAGCAATTATGACTTGCGCAATCATTCGTTCAGCCAAACTGCTGGTTGGGTCTCTCCTCTGGAGGCGTTGACCGCGCGTGAGAATGCCAACAAGTCCGCTACGGTCAAGGACCAGCTGATTAAGGCCTACCCGAAGACCACCTCCAGTGAGTTGGCTCAGGTGTTCAAAGACCTCGGCCAGATCATCACCACGACCACGACGAAGTCGTATGGCAAGGTGAGCATCGTCGATACCCTGTCCGACTACGCCGACCCGTTGTTTGAGTATGACAAGCAGTCTGGTGAGATTACGTCTGGCGTTACGGTGGTTACGAGTGACAGGTCGAATGTTGATGCCGAAGTGGCGTCCAAGACCTATGATGTCGCTACCCGTACGGTGACAGTGACGTTCAAGGACGGCTTCACGCTGGCCAAGGACGTGACCTATTCGGTGCAGTTCAAGGTCAAGCCTTCCGATAAGGCATATGAGACGTATGCATTGAACAAGCAGTCCGAAAAGGGCGGCTACACGGATACGGATAACACCGTGCATCAGGGTGAAACTGGTACCGGTACGGATTCGGCAGGCAAGAACGGCTTCTATTCCAACAAGGAAGCTCATCTGGCGTATTCCGAGTGCATCGCGGTCAATGGTGTGGCTCAGAACTGCATGGCGAAGGATAACGTGCCGTATCAGAAGCCTGTGTTGCAGGTGAAGACCGGTGAGATCGACGTGACCAAGAACTGGTATCCGGATAAACCGGCAAACGGTACACAGATTACGTTCGAGTTGTATAAGGATTCCGCGGCTGGTGACAAGCTCGACGAACAGACCGTCTCAGGTCCGAGCTGGTCCGCCACCTTTGGGAACCTCGCTCCCGGCAAGTATGTCGTTGTGGAGAAGGCCATCAACGGTTACACCTCGAAGAGCGATAACTCGACTGTGGAAATCACCCGTGACAGCTTGTGGAAGGCCAAGACGGATAACGACAATCCTACCGGTCAGCCTGCTGCTGCGGACAATGTCATGACCTATAACGTGGCGTTCACCAACGCTCGCAACAAGGTGAATTTGACTGAGAACTCAATCAAGGTCAAGAAGACGTTGGCCGGGCGCAATTGGCAGGACAATGATTCGTTCACGTTCAATATCACGGCCAAGGATCCGAAGGATGCTCCGCAGCCCACTCAGACCGAGGTGACGGTGGACAACCGTACGACCGATCATACTGCCGGTTTTGGCGCGATTACGTACAGCGCCGCAGGCGATTACAGATACACGGTGACCGAGTCGCAGAACAGCAAGATCGCTGGCCTGCTTTACTCCGGCGCCGAATACGAAGTGACCGTCAAGGTGACCGCGGATGCGAATGGTGCACTGAGTGAGACGACCGTCTCCGTCAAGCAACTCAAGGACGACAACGGCAAGAATCTTGATTCGGCCAAGGATGTGACGTCGAACGTCGCGGAGTTCACGAACCGGTATGTTGCCGTGTCGAGCCTGCCTCTGACTGGTGGCAAGTCTGCCCATGACTGGCTGATCTACGGCGGTGGCCTGGGCCTGATGGCCCTGTTGGCTGCTGCTGGTTACACCATCTGGCGCAAGCGCCAACTCGTCTGACCTGAACCGCCCGAGGCGGCCGTCCCTGGTTCCCCTCCCTGAGGGGAACTGGTCGCCGAAGGCGGACTGAGGGGAGTGCGGGAGCCATGAAGAAAACGCCGGCGACGTTTTAGACGAAGGCGAGCCGACAGGCGGGCTGATAGCAAAACAGGATTCTAAAGATTTGCGGATCGCGAAGTCCCTTGACAGAGGGACCGGAGCCTCCGCGATTGCAGAAAACAAGTACAAAGTAAAGGAAGAGAGGGTTTCTCATGAAGTTGAGGAAGCTTTTCGCGGGCGTCGCTGCGGCGGCGACCCTGTTGGGCGGCATGGCGTTCGGCGCCACCACCGCCAACGCGGCCGCTACTGACGCGGCCACGATTACGGTGAACAACGCCCAGGCGGGTTACACGTACACGGGTTACAAGTTCGCCACGTTCGATAACGTCCAGGGTAAGGCCCCGAATGCCACGTCCGTCGAGGTGAACACCGTCGCCGCGTGGAAGGACGCTGTGGCCGCTGCGGCCGACGTGGCCAACGGCAATGCTGCGGTTCCCGCCGAATACGCCGAGAACCCGGCCGCGTACGTGGCCACGTTCGATGCCGCCACCGCCCGTAAGTTCACCGACGAGCTGACGAAGCACATCCCCGTGGGCGAGCAGGGCACTGCCGCCGTGGACGGCGTGATTACCGCCACCGAGGGCTGGTTCCTCGTGACCAGCAAGGCAGGGAAGGCCGGCAAGTCCGCTTTGGTTGCCACCCAGATCACCAGCGGTAACAAGACCTACACGAAAATCACGCTGAACGCCGAGGACGGCCAGCACAACATCGACGCGCTGGGCCAGTTCAATGCCAAGGACGAGAACGCCCCGACGCCGCCGACCAAGAGTGCTAACGGCACGGGCACCGTGAACGTGGGCGACACCGTGAACTACACGATCACCGCTGTTGTCCCGCCCGCAGCAGCCGGCTACGACACCTACAAGTACACCATCACCGATGCCGCATCCAAGGGCCTCAACGTGGCCAAGGACAACGCCAACTTCGTGGTCGTCGTCAAGAAAGGTAGCACCGACGGCACCGACAAGACCCTGGCCGAGACAAGCGGCGATTACACGCTGACCCAGCAAGGTTCCGCCTCCGACGAGAACGGCACCGTGACGACCATCGCGTTCCCGAACGTGAAGGACTACGCCGGCAAGACCATCCAGGTGACCTACAAGGGCGTCGTGACCTCTGACGCCGTCGACCAGGTGACCAACAAGGCCACCGTGAAGAACAATAACGACCAGACCGGCGAAGGCACGCCTGTCGTCAAGAAGCTCGGCAAGTTCGACTTCACCAAGATCGGTGTCGACAACGACGCCAATGGTCTGGCCGGTGCCGAGTTCAAGGTTTCCGCCGATGGCGGCAAGACCTTCATCAAGTTCTCCCAGGACGCCAACGGCGTCTACTACCCGGACGCCAACGGTAACGAGACCCTGACCTCAGCCGACGGCAAGGGAACACAGAAGACCCTTGGTAAGGTCGCTGTCCGCGGCCTCGCCGAAGGCACCTACACCGTTCAGGAGACCAAGGCCCCGACCGGTTACGCCGAGAACTTCAAGGTCACCTTCACCGTGACCATCGGCACGAACGGCGGCGAGGGCACTTTGGCCGTTGACACGCTCCATCAGGTCAACACGACCAACAAGACGGTCTTGAACGTCAAGTCCATCACCCAGCTGCCGCTCACCGGTGCCGCCGGAACCATGCTGTTCACCGTGGTCGCCGTGCTCCTCGCCGGTGTTGCCGCGACCGTGTTCGCCAAGTCCCGCTCCACCAAGCGCGCACTCAACGTGTGAATCGAGAGCAATGAACGCGTGGTCTAATTCATCAGTGAATTGACCCCAATTGGAAGCGAGTGAAGTGCCAACTTCGCTCGCCTCCTTTTTTCTTAGACTTTCAAATTCGACATAACCAGAATCAAAGGTGCAGCATAGCAATGGATCCTATTACTTCTTCATTGTTGAGCGATTTCATCGCTAGCAGTGGTTTGGAACATGAAACGGATATAACCCGCCAGTTTGAATACTTCGCGAACTATTGTGTGGTTACCAACAGCAGCCCTTCAAGCGACTTCGAATATATGGATATCGCAACGGGTGACAATGCTCCGGGAATCGATGGCATGGCCATCATGGTGAACAATCAGCTGGTCTCCAGCACTGAGGATATAGATAATCTCATCAACGCCAACGGGCATATCACTGTGCGGTTTATTGCCATCTCGGTCAAAACGACTGCCGGATTCAATACCGGGTTCATCAGCAATCTATTCAGCAACGTGCAGTTGTTCTTTGGGGACAACCCCGGAGCGACGTTCAATACGCCGGAGATGGAGAATTTCCTCGAACTTAAGGACTACATATACAGCACTGCAATCGTCAAGAGATTTACCCGTAATCCCGATCTCCTCGTATCACTGGTGACATTGGGGTCATGGGATGACAGCAATGAACAGTTCAGAGCGCTGGTCGGCCAGTACTGTCAATCTTTGCAAAGTACGATGCTGTTCAACCGTGTTGACTTTCGTCCGTATGGAGCCGCTCAGATTCAGATGCTATATCGCAAGGCCGTGGCAAAAATCGAGAATGCCGTGACTTTCGACAGGGCCTTGATCATGTATGACGATAACGACAAGGGCGAAGAATCCGGATATATAGGTGTGCTGCCGTTCGGAGAGTATCGCAAATTGTTGTTGAATGATGACGGCAATGTGCTTCCCGTCTTTGAAGACAATGTCCGTGGGTATCTCGGCGACGATAACGAAGTGAACAGCGCTATCGCTAAATCCATCACTGAAGGTGATGCGAATGCATTTTGCCAGAAAAACAACGGTGTGACCATCGTGGCTTCCTCCGTTAAGAGAACCGGCAACCAGTTCGTTATCAGCGATTACCAGATTGTCAATGGTTGCCAAACCAGCAATACCTTGATTGTCAACCGAGACAAACCAAATATCGATAAACTACTTATCCCTATTCGCCTCATTGTGACGAAGGATGAGTCGTTGAAAATCGAAATTACAAGAGCCACCAACAGCCAGAACGCCGTCAAGCGTGAGCAGTTGGAGTCTCTGTCCGGTTTCCAAAGGAAACTTGAGCAGTATTACGGCGGCATGAGCAACAGCTTCGGGAAAGATGCGCTGGTATATCAGAGGCGTGAAGGGCAATATCGGGGTACGGAATATCAGAATTCACCCTTGCTGATTACTATCGCACAACAAATCAAGGCATATGCCGCAATGTATGTATCAAAACCACATGAGGTGTCCGGACGATACGGTGTGGTTCTGCGCAAGATGGGTAAATCCATCTTCCAAGATACTGATTCACTCGCTCCCTACTATTTAAGTGTGTTGGCGCTGAAGAAATTCGAAGCATTACTTGGGAATGGTATCGATCGCCGATACCGTAAGTGCCGGTATCATGTGCTGATGCTGATGCGTACGGTAATCGACATGCAGTTCTCCGACATAAAGCCGAAGAAGCGTCGGGAGGGAAGCGACGCGATGATTACGGCCATCCTGCAGGATCCCACGGCCTCTCTTCGTTGCTTCCGCCATATTGTCGACTACATCGCGAGCCAAGCGGAAGATATCGAGTTTGATAATCGAAAATGCTTCGAACGCAAAGAGACAACGGAGAAACTGTTGAAGTCTGAGCGTTTGGCCAAACTCGAAAAGGCGATTCGCGAGGATTCGGCTATCGCTGGTTGTGCAGCTCGATAACGGCATGGCATTCGGCTGATTCCCCGTTATAGATGATGACTTCTGTTGACGGCTTGCAATGAGGCCACTATGCCAATGGCAATCTGATGTCTGATGGTTGGGTGACATACCGTTTGATGTGTAGGGCAAGATGACCTGGCGCAGATTTTTTTCGGCGGCCTCGCTCGGCAACGAGCGAGGCCAGTTTATTGTTCTCGACTACCCAATTTCTGTGTCATGGTACGTAAAACTTGTGTTATTGACGCAAAAACTTGTTCCATCCGAAATTTCGGAGCCACCGTCATCTACCGGCCACCGGTTCACGTAAGAAAAGCGGCATATGTTGCACCTTCCCGCAAGGGTGATAATAGGGGGAGTGCCGGCAATGAGGCAAGGAGCAGTTTATCGGGGATGAAACCTACCCTACTAGGGGTTAGAAAAGTCCGTATAACAAGTACTATCATCCCAAACTATGACATGCCCCCATATTCAGGGGATGCGAACGAACCTTCCAGAGAGTGTAGGGGATGAAAATGACTGTCGGTGGAGGGGCCTTTAGTCCCGAAGAGATCAAGTACCTGAAGTCGTTGCCGGCGGTGGCGGAAGCCACTTCGAAACGCATTACCTACACTGACGACTTCAAACGGTATTGCGTGACCCGTTATAACGAAGGTGCCTCACCGGTGCGTTTGTTCCGTGAGGCCGGGCTCGATTCCGCCCTGATCGGGTACAAGCGCATCGAACGTTGCCTTGCCCGCTGGCGCGAGGCACAGGATGAAATCCTGGGTGCCGAAACGCCGGAACCCGCCGAGAAAAACAGTCGGGGGGGGGGTATCACATTCGAAGTTTTATCGATCGGGAACCGCTGGAACGTCAGATACTGCGAACGAGTGGCGTGAGGCGGAGAGTGCCGCGATTACGGCGAAAGCCGGCAGCGAATCCGATTTCTACGTATCCCCCGAACGCCGCTCCATCATCTTCCCCATCTCCCGCAAAGAGCAGAACAACGATCTACGTGACCTGTTGATCACACAGCTAGTACGTCGTATCGATGAGCTGGAGCGGCAGGTCGATATGCTTGAGGCTTTGCTGCATAGCGGGCGACGGGGGAGCAGGGCATCATCTTTCTCGCTTCCGAAACGCGAATCGGGCGAGCGGGGCTTGTCTGCGGGCAATAATGACGTTGCTCCCACGGATTCGGATAAGGAGAATCGTAGCGAGGATCATGGTGAGGACCAGGGCGAGTAATCGATCGTACCGGAGACTTGCCCAACACGCACGCTAAGATGGGCATCGCAATAATCGGCAATGAGCAGGTAATCGGCGAGGCGGTGCATGGAGCAGGAATCCAACGAGCAAGAACCTAACGAGGCGACGGAAATCGTAGGCGGCAAAGTAGAGACCGTCGAGGTTTCCAAGCACCCCGAGGCTTCCATACCCGAGACCGATTTGTCTCTGGCGGATATCGAGCGCCGTCGTTCGCATCCGTTGCGTTGGGCGCTGATTATTCTTGCCGTACTGTGCGCCATCATCGCGCCGTACTGGTTCGGTCGCTCGTTGGCGGTAAATAATACTGACTCCATTGTGGCCGTGCTCGGGGGAGTGTCTCCGCAAGGCATCGCGCTGGTCGGTTGGGTGGCCGTGGTGATTGCGTACGTCGGATTGGCGATGGCGGTGGTCGTCTCGCCGTCCTGGCCGTGGCTGATTGTATTTGTGATCGGGTTGGCCGGCGAGCAGTTCATCGCGGGACTCAGCATGCTCAATCTCAATTTCTGGTATTCCACGTACGTGGTCTACGGCAAGCAGGCCGGCCTGGCGAATGCCGCGAACCTGGGCATTATGGGTGCGGCGATCGGCATCGCCGTATATGCCCTGGTGTTTGTTGGTCTGCTGGTGATTATCCGTAAGACCTCGCCGCTGAACGTACTGACCAAAAGCTGGGCAAGTTTCATTCTGTACTTCGTGATTGAAACCATCGCTCTGCTCGTGGTGTTGTTTGGCGGATTGCTCACCACTGTGTGAGCGCACGTGAGTTGCCGTACGTCGCTCAGTACTCACCGCTCACTGTTCACCGCCGCGCAAACCGTGTGCCCGATGTCTATTTAGAGGTGCAACACCCCCTGTTGGTCCTGCAATTCTAGCAGTTCGTCGGCGAATGCCTCGGCGGGCGTCCGGTAGTCCAGCACGCGCATGGGGCGGTTGTCGGCCTCGTCGACAATCTCCCGCAGTTCCCCGGCCATGTCCATCCGGATTTCGCTGCGTTTGGGCGGATGCCGGCGGATCATGCCGTTCCTGTTCTCGTTGCTTCCCCGCCGCCGGCTGGAGTACGGGTCGGCGAAGTACGTGGCCATGCCCAGCCCGTCGCGCAGCCTTTCGTGGTGGGCGAACTCGGTGCCGTTGTCGTGCGTGACGCTGACGCGCGCGCCGGCCGGCAGCGGCGAGAACATGTCCAGCTGCGCCCCGACGCTCTCGCCGGCGGTCTTGTCCGGAACGACGCGGGCCATGAGGAACCTGGTCCTCCTCTCCACCTCGGTGTGCAGGTTGCATCCCACTCCGATGACGCTGTCGGCCTCCCAATGGCCGAACGCGCTCCTGCCGTCGGCCTCCGGCGGGCGTTCGGAGATGGGCACTCGGCCGGGGATCGGGAAGCGCGACGTCCTCCTGCCGCCGTGCCTGCGGCGCCGCCTGTGCCCTCGCGGCAGGCACCGCGCCCAGCGTTCCCGAAGCGGCCTGCTGGAGTAGACCCATCGGTAGATGGTCTCCGGGCACACGCGCATGAGCGCATCGTCCGGCCACAGGACGCGCAGCCTGCCGCTGACGGGCAGCGGCGACCAGCCGCGGCCCAGCCATTCGGCCACCCGCGCCCACAGGCGGTCGTGCGACAGCCGGTAGGGCTTTCGTGGCTTGGATCTCCTGCGGTCGGCCTTGCGCTGCGCGGGCCCGGCGATGT
>OJKF01000108.1_pt1 | contig 39595 bp, 44 predicted proteins | sample 1596531 | NCBI WGS metagenome assembly OJKF01 (sample SAMEA4350128, study PRJEB24818) | metagenome | biome: human; feature: gut; material: faeces | place: Denmark | collected 2013-09 | reverse complement strand
TCGGTTTGTGACGCGGTCTATTGTAATGTTAGCTTTCTCCTGTGTTCAATACAGCGACAACGTAGTAGTTTTGTTTTTTTAATGGCGGCGCACCCCCGAATGTATACACAGCGTAGATCGTCGGCCGCGTCAGATGTGTATAATAGCCAGCGGCATATTCCGGCACGTTGAAGTTCGCCGCCGGAAATCCTGCCCGCCTTCACATTCGCCAGCCGCCGAATTCCAAACCGGGAAAGCAGCTCAAGGCATTCTGCGCTGTTCCCTTTCCCTTGATCCGCAACAAGAAGATTCTGTAACACCGTCAGATGACCAAACAAGTTCGCATCCTGAAAAACGATTCCGATGCAGGCGGCGCGAAGCCGATCGCGGGATTTCTCAGTGGTCGCCTTTTCGCCGCACACATGTACGCCGCCGCGATCCGGCACCGTAAGAAGACCCGCGATTCTGAGAACCGTTGTCTTTCCGGAACCGGAATCGCCTTGAATTCTAAGAACTTCCCCACACTCCAGCGAAAAGGATATCGGTCCGAGAACGAACCGGCGGTTTTTGTCCCTTGCATAACGTTTCGACACGTGGTCGAAGACGAGAACGCTGCTTTCGATGTCCCGCATCATAATGGCGCTGCCCCCGATCTATAGGCGTAATAGGTGAGTGTCAGACTGCACACGCCAGTCCGTGAACCATCTATCGCGATCATTTGAGTCGAGTTCTTGCAACCGAAGAGTTTCTTGATCGCCGGACGGGATATGCAGGAACTTTGCTCGGTGCCAGTCAGAATGGGCCTTTAGTCTCATGGCAAGCGGATTCCGTTCATCCTTAGTACTGAGGGCACGAAAAGAATCAAGGGTCTTGCGCGTTGCCCCGCGTTGCTCCAAAGCTTGGTAATCCGCTTGGTAAAATTGCACCATTGCGACTGCCGCACAGCTCGATATAAGGAGCACGGCAGCAGTCGCAACGGTGACGATCAGTCTACGCTTGGTCCGAGTGAACGCCGCTAAAGATCTGGAACGCTTCATGGCATGCTCCTTTGCTGTACCTTAATAAAATGCGTTCAGCCAATACGAACGATTACGATTTGTCGGAACCACTGGATGGTGTTCACATCATCCGATATTACTACAACACAACAACGCAGCGGCCTCACACCGTCAAATTCAGGGGATGGATACTGCAATTCGTCAGGGTGCATCCCGTGCTGGAAGTTCATCGAACCTGCCTTATAGACACACCGTATTTGTGTTTGCAGATGTCTCGTCAGAGCGCTGATTCCGTGCCTTGATGACAAATATGGTACCGGGAAACACGGAAGCCATAATAGCCGATAATGTACGTTATGTCAGATTGGTTATTAGGAAAAACACTTCAATTGGCAGGGGTTGCTTCACCTAGCGCCACTGAGGGTGCTTCTACTCATGTAGTAAGCACCCTCAGTCAGCGTCGTTGGAAGCTCCCGCCGGTGGGAGCAATCAGTCAGTGCATCTCGAAGTATCGGTTCACGGCGTCTTCGAGCTGCTCAGGTTGCTCAATAATTTCGTAGGCACCGTGTTCTTCCATCTCACCAGCCGGAGCGTAGCCCCAGCGGCAGCCAATGGCGTCCAGATTGCAGGCGTGGGCGCCGTCGATGTCGGTGTAGCGGTCGCCGATCATCACGGCCTTGTCCCCCGCTGCGGCATCAAACGCGATTTTGTCGAAGCAGTATCGAATCACCTGATCCTTGTCCAGGCGGGAATTGTCTTTGGAGGCACCATAGATGCCGTCCAACAGTTCGGTCAGGTGGAAATGGTCGCAGATAGGAATGCACTGGTATTCGGGCTTGCAGCTGGCCAGTGCCAGGTAATAACCGTCGGCATGCAGTTTGAGCAGCTGTTCACGGATGCCTGGGAATACGACGTTCACCAGTCGTCCGGGCACCTTGTTGCCGGGCTCGTTCGGATCGTCGAACACGGCACGGTCTCCGTAGTAGCTGCGGTAGATATCCACGGCCCGATCCAAATCTTCCGCAGGCACATGATTGCGACGCAGAGATTCGATGATCGCCGGTCCAATGAAGCGTCGCAGTTCGGCGGCGTCCGGAACCGGTCGGCCAATATCTTCGAAGGTCTTGATGACGGAGCCGATAATGCCGCCGTCGGACTTGGTAAGCGTGCCGTCGAGATCCAACAGGACCACTTTCATCGGATGCTGTGCCATTGAGATTCCACTCCCCCTTGTTCATGTCGACTGCTTTGAATGGTCGTCAAACAATATGCGACTTGTTCCAACAATGATTATGCCCAGTCGGGATGACTGGGCATAAAGTTCACGTGTTGTTCAGTAGGAGATCACTCATAGTCGGGAATCCAACCGTCACGGTGCATTTGCAGGCGCTTTTCGAGCAGGGTGGCCAGTTCCTCTTCGCTACGGCGTTCCAGCAGCATGTCCCAGTGGGTGCGGGTGGGTTTGCTGATTTCGTCGCCCTCACGGTCGGCGTCGCCCTCACGGTGGGCCACGGAACCACAACGGCACTCCCACTCGTCCGGGATTTCGGCACCCTCGGCAAACGGCAGGATGGTGCGGTGGCCCTTCGGACATACATACGCCACATCGTTTCGTGCGGCGAAATCGACGTTGTCGTCGGACTCCAGCGATTTCGCTCCGATGCTCATGCCCCTGAGGCTACGTTCTGCCATATCGGCATCCTCCTTGAAAGATCTTTAACCCTACTAATTTACGCAACCGTTCGGACTTGGCCGCTATTCCAAGCTTCCGACGTCGGCTGACAAACTCCCGTCAAACAGCCCCGTCAGTCCACGCCGGAGTAGGCCACCACGCCACGATTGATCTGGTCGGCCGCTTCGTGGGCGAGGCCTGCCAGCCGCTCTCCCCCGTCGAACGGCAGCGGCTGGGCGACAGCGATCTGCTGCAGCACGTCAGCCAGTCGTTTGGCAGTGCGTACGAAGTCGCCGCCGGTCATGTCGGTGCCGTACAGGCACGATCCCAGCGAACCGCCATCCGCCCATTCATACATGATGTCGAGAATGCCGAAGTCCGGCCGCTGCATCTCGTCCAGACCGTGATCCTCGCACAGGATATCGATGTCTTCACAGATGCCCTTGAGCTTGGACGAAGCGATGGCGATGGGCCCGGAGATGCCGCCCGGGTAGTGCCTCGGTTCACTGTCTCCCCCTCGTCTGGCCTCGTATACCAGTGAAGAGAGCACAGCGGCCAGTCCGTTGGCGTCGAGCTTGTCGAACGTGCCGGCGAGCAGCGCCTCGCACAGTTCCAGGTCATGTTCACTATAGATGCGGCGCAGCAGCGAGCCTTTCTCGGTCAACGTCATGTCGATGTGGCCGGCCGCATCTTCATGACGTTCGAGGTAACCAAGCCCGGTGAGAATATCGCAGATGCGATCGAACTGACGTGCCACGGACCCGGTACGGGAGTCGTAGCGATCGGTGACGCGCTGCAGTTCGCGGGTCTCGCGGGCCCAGCGGTGGCCCCACTTGAGGTGCTGCTGGAGGTCCGGGCAATTACGGCATGGATGCTCGTGTTCCGCCTTGCGCAAATCGCGGATGCGCTGGTCGAGGTTCTGGAAGGCGCGTGAACGCTCCTGATCGGTCAGGAACACTTCGTGCTTCAGTTTGCGGCGGCCTTCCTTCTCGATATCGCTCAGCTCCATACGCAGGGTCATGAACTGTTTGAAGTCGCCGTGTTCGCATGCGAACGCCTGTTCGTATCCGGCCAGCGCGTTCTTCAGTGTGTTGATCTGCGATTCCAACTGCCAGGCCGATTCGTTGGCCTCCCACTGGGCAAACGACTGGTCCAGGGTAACGCGCGCGGTCTCGTAGTCGCTGGAGTTGAGCAGGTTCACGGCCATGTTGAACGTGGGCCGGAAGCTGGAGTGCAACGGGTAGACACGCTTGGATGACAACGCGGCGGCCGTGGCGGGCACAAAAACGGGATGGTCGACCACGATGGCGTGGCCGATGGTGTCGATGCCGCGCCGACCGGCACGACCGGTGAGCTGCGTGAATTCTCCGGGAGTCAGGCCCACATGACCAGTGCCGTCGAATTTCTCGAGTTTCTCGACCACCACGCAACGGGCCGGCATATTGATGCCCAAGGCCAGCGTTTCCGTGGCGAACACCATCTTGACCAGACCTTCTTCGAACAATCGTTCGACTATCTGGCGGAACAGAGCGATCATGCCGGCGTGGTGCGAAGCGAAGCCTTCTTCCAACGCGAAACGGAACTTGGAGAACTGCAGGGCTTTCAGGTCTTCCTGAGTGAGTTGCCCCTCCACCATCTCATCCACGATGCGGCGTATCCTGGTCACTTCCTCATCGGTGGTGAGCTTCAGTCCGGCGTTGATGCACTGTTCCACGGCCTGGTCACAACCGTTGCGAGAGAAGATGAAGTAGATTCCGGGCAACATTCTCAGGAAGTTAAGCTCATCCACCACGGCCCAGCGGCGCGGGGTGTGGCGTTCCGCTTTCGGGGCACGGTTCTTGACGCCTTTGCCAGCATGTCTTCTGCCGAAGCCCTTGCGCTTATCGGGGCGTTCCTCGCCGCGCCGGCGTGCGGCCTTGCGGTCCAGCTGGTCGAGCCGGTTGATGAGTTCGGCGTTGAGCTTGGTGGTCTGCTCGCCGTTGCCGTCGCGGCGATAGAGATCCAGCACCTCGGGCTCGGTGTGTTCGTCCGCCTGCACGATGACGTGCTGTTTCAGCGGCACGGGGCGGTGTTCGCTGATCACCAGCTTGGTGTCGCCGCGCACCGAGGCGATCCAGTTGGAGAAATCCTCCACGTTTGACACGGTGGCGGACAGGCCGACGATCTTGACTGTCTTGGGCAGGTGGATGATGACTTCCTCCCACACGGGCCCGCGGAATCGGTCGGCCAGATAGTGCACTTCGTCAAGGATCACATAGCGCAGTGCGTTCAGCGTGGTTGAACGCTCGTAGAGCATGTTACGCAGCACTTCGGTGGTCATGACCACGATGTCACCCTCGGAGTTGATCGAGGTATCGCCGGTGAGCAGGCCCACCTTGTCCGGGCCGTACACGTCGACCAGATCATGGTATTTCTGATTGCTCAGCGCCTTGATCGGTGTGGTGTAGAAGGCTTTGACGTTGCGTTCCTGGGCGAGGTAAATGGCAAAATCCGCCACTACGGTTTTGCCGGCGCCGGTTGGGGCCGCGACCAGTACATTACTGCCGGCTTCGAGCGCATCATTAGCTTCGGTCTGGAAGCCGTCCAGTTCGAAGGGCAGGCATTCGGCGAATCGCGCTGCTGCGGATGCCCGATGGCGTTGGACTTTTTGGAATGATGCGTACCGCTGCGAAGGGCTCAGCGTCTGGGAATCGGCATTGCCCTTATGGTGTTGGTGACGTGCCATTGCTGCTTTCCGTTAGTTGTTGAATCGCTTCCAGCGGGCCCATGCCTGGGTGTGGCGCTCGCGCTTGGCTGCCTTGCGACGAATCACGTCCGCATGGGCCCCGGCATAACGATTCTGTGCCACGCTGAGCGGCTGAGTAAACAGAGGCGGCTCGCTGGTGTCGGCAGAAGTGCCAGACTCCCCCATCGCGGCCACGCGTTCACCGAGTTGGCCACCGATGTCAGACATGTCTTTCAAGGCACGGATTCCATGAAGGGCTGTATAGATGAGTCCGGCAACAATCATGGCCAGCATGAACAGGGCCAGAATCAGCCATATCCACCAAGGCATGAAAGGCTCCTTACTTGTTCTCGCTGATGCTCAGTTCGCGTTCGGCACGTGCCACGATCATGGTGCGCAACGTTTCCGGGGCGACCGCTGTGATATGACGCGCGTGGGCAATGCAGAAGGCCACGAACCAGGAATCGGAGGAAACGGTCAGATGCACCTTTTCACCGGCACCGCATTGTTCGACGGTAGCGCCCGGCAATGTCTTGATGAATGCCAGATCGCGCTGATCGGTGATGAACACCGCGTCGGTACCGTTGTCGAAACTCCACTTGCGCAGTTCGCTCACCGGCATGTTCGGGATGTTGATCTGCTTGGTGGGCTTGACCAATTCCGCCTTTTCGATACGGGCCAATCGCAGCACCTGCCAGATGCGAGGCTTGCCGTTGGCCTTGTCGATGGTCTTGTCTTTGGAGACGTAGGCCTTCTTGTCCTTGGGGGCGGCGGAACCGACATCCGTGTAGACGGCGGCATAATACACGCCTTCGTCGATGAAGATCTTGGCGGGGGCCACCAGCTTGCGACGGGTACTACCGGTACCGTCGGAATACTCCATGTCCAACAACGAATCGGTGTTGATCGCACGCTTGACGATGGAGAAGCTTCGGGGCTCCAGCTCATAGCCGGTCAGGCTCAGCCACGGGGTCTGGCCCGGGCTGACATGGCGGTGCAAACGCTCATACAGGGATTCGGCCTGCCCACGCTGCTTGTCCGGCAGTAACGGCGAATGCGCCAAGTAGCTGACCGAGGCGGTAAGCATGCTGAGGTATTGCGGCGAAATGCCGGCAAGACGTTCAAGGCCCAACGAATTGGTGGCGGAAACAATACCCTCGGCATCCAGCAGCGGCCAGTCGATATCGAAGAACTGGCTGCCAGCCATCTCACCATCGTCGGAAACGGTGGTCAGGGTGTTGATGTCCTTATGAATGATGTTGACGAATTTCTTGAGCTCGTCGTCGTTCTTCGGTTTGCCGATAAAGCGCTCGGCCAGCTCGCTCATCGAGAATTCCTCACCCAGGTGAGCGGAGAGGAACAGCATCAGACGCAGGCGACGATCCACCTCGCTGCCCGTTTGGAAAGCGGATCCGTTCTTCTTGTTCTGGGCCTTGATCGACTCGGGATCACCCGGCTCACGAACATCGCGACTAATCGATGGGGAAACCACCGAGGCGCTTACAGGGCTGGCGGATTCGTCGGCCAGAGTGAATCGGCTGGCGGCGTGCAGGCGGCGATGATAGGCGTCCACAGCCTCCTGCGGGCTGACAATCGTGGCACCCGGATGCTCCAGCACAAACATGGCCAAATCGTCGGAATCGGTGTAGGCCACGTTCAGGTGTTCGCCGTCCACATCAACGGTGGCGGCAAAGCGACGCGAATCGATAACCTTGACCAGCGAGTCCGGAATGGGCTGCGTGCCCAAGCCAGGCGCAATCGAATCCAAACCGAGCCCGGGAATAGGGGTCTGCGGCACACGCGGCGTGGTGCGCGACGCCTGTTGGGTGAGCTGGGAATGATCCGGCTCGGAGGAAATCGACATCGAACGAGCCAGATAGTTGGCGGCGGCAAGCACCGGCATATCTTCCGGCTCGAACATCAGACGGATGCGCGGTTCGTCGCCCAACTGCAGACGGTAGGACGCGAAGTCCTGGCCTTCCGACTTGGACGAATACTCAGGCTGCCGTGATTCGATGGCGATGCCCATAGCGGCGAGCTTGGCGCGATCACGCTGGAACTGCTTGGCGAACGCGGCCTTGGCGGCCTGATCTGCCAGCTCTCCATACGAGTCGGCGTAAGCTTTGACGCGCTGCGCAATTTGGCGGGATGTGAGCCATTGCGGGAACGCGGATGACAACACAGCCAGTACGTCCAGCTCGTGCTTGCCCCATTTGTCGGAAAAACGCCGACGTCCGCTTGTGCCCTCTGCCATTAGTCCTCACGTATAGTTATTGTTTCGTTATAAGTGCGTATGAGTTTCCCCACACTCACTCTATCTTAGAGGCTTTTTCCGCAGTTGAGCGCCATTTCACAAAAATAATATCTTTTTTATCGTTCGACCGTGTCGTAAATCACACCCAATCGTCCGGTTCGATGCCTTGCGGGCCAACGTATTCGCCGTTCGGCACATAGCTTGGCTCGCCCTTATCTTCCAGTTTGGCGTCAGCGAACATCATGACGTCACGTCCGAATGTCCAGTCGCCCTGAATGGAAACCGAGTTGGCTGCGGCCAAAGATGGCACGGCGTAGGGGAACCGTTCGTCGAAATCGTGGATGTTCTTGTAGTATCGCGGATCAAGTTCGACGTTCGGGAAGATGTAGTTGCCGTCTTCCATCTCATACGTGTCCGTCAGATGGAAGCGATCGGAACGCATAATGAACAAATCATTGGTGGTTTTCACCGGAAGGAAGCGCATACGATCCACTTGGACGCAGATGGAACCGTTGAACAGACCGATTGCGGCACCCATGGCGGTTTCCAGCTGAATCACCTGTTCGGAGTTCGGGTCCGTGGGATTCACTGTCTTTTTGTTACGAATCACCGGCAACGGCAACACACCATCGCATTCGGCGAGCTTGTCTTTCAAAGCGTCGATGCGAATCCAGATCGAGTTGGTGTTGAAGTAAGGATGCTTGGTGATGTCTTGGGCCGCTTCCTTATCGTCCGGATGGACCTGGCTCATTTCACGCAGTATTAGGCGACCAGTGGCCTTGTCGCGCACAATATGGCCGCCCTTGCGATCGGCCTTGGTGCGGATGGCCACTTCAGCCATAAACGGGGCACCTGTGTTTTCGAAGTGCTGGGCCAACGTACGCGAGGGGCGCGCACCGAGATTGTCGGAATTGGAGATGAACAGATACTTGAAGCCGTGCTCCTCCAATACGTCAAGCAAACCAGACTCCCAGATGGTGGAGAACAGGTCGCCGTGGCCGGGCGGGCACCATTCCAGCTCCGGGTTCACAGGGTAGCTCACAGGTTCGCCGGTGGCGGCCACGAGCTTGGGTTCCTGATGCTGGATGATTTCCATCGGCACGTCATGCTGGCTGAACTTGCGATGCTGCTTGAGCGCCTTCATCGTGTCCGCCGAAGTGCGGAAGGAATTCATGAAGGTCAGCGGCAGTTCCACGTTCAGACGGGTCCGGGCGGTGAGCACCTGGCCGAGGATGATGTCGATGAAGCGCATCTGCTTGGCCTTGTGCCTACGCACCGGCAACAGCGACTTGGCCTTGTCCAATCCCATGGAGGTGCCCAGACCGCCATTGAGCTTGAGGAATGCGGTCTTGGCGAAGGCGTCCACGGCCTTGTCGTGGTTGATGGTCTCATAGACGTCGTGGAAGCTGGGCACGTGGCCAAGCGGCTCGATGTCGTCCTCACGAATCCAGCTGGAGGCTTCTTCATGGCGCCATACGTCATACAAATGGCGGAACTGGTTGATGGCGGTTTCACTCATGCCATGCTCGCGCATCTTGGCGGCCGAAAGCTCGAAAGTCTCATCCACTTCAGGGGTGTTTACGGTTTCTTCGGTGGTGTCCGAGGTGACGGCGTCGGTGTCGTCAGCGGCGGCGATATCCAGTTGGGCCTTATCGTTTATTTCGGTCAATTCGGGTCCCTTTCGTCAAATCAATAGGAACCAGTCTAGCCCCTGTTTGGAGCAAACGCATACGACGGGGGTGCGGAGGCGGTGAATTGTCGGTGATAATTCCAATAACACGCCAAGATGAAGTCCATGTTTAATCCATTACGAATGGCTTACAAAGGTAAGTCCGTCGTCATGTTGTCTCATGTTGTTTGAAAACGGAAAAGCCCCGGAAGACAACCACTCAAAAGTGGCGGAATTCCGGGGCTAATCGGTCGGGCCGGCGGGATTTGAACCCGCGACCCCTTGACCCCCAGTCAAGTGCGCTACCAAACTGCGCTACGGCCCGATGGTGCAAAAGCACCGAGTAGATAATCTACCAGATATATGAAATCTGGCAAATTACGCGCGTGTCACTTCCGTTTCTTCTTCTCGCGGATGTTCACGGAGATCTGAATCGGCGTGCCTTCGAAGCCGAATTCCTCGCGCAGGGAACGCTCGATGTAGCGGCGGTAGCCGTGCTCGAGGAAGCCGGTGGCGAAGATCACGAAACGCGGCGGGCGCGTGGATGCCTGTGTGGCGAAGAGGATTCGCGGCTGCCTGCCACCACGCAACGGGTGCGGGTGGGCGGCCTGAATCTTGCCGAGGAAGGCGTTGAGCTTGCCCGTGGGGATGCGCTGGTCCCACGACTCCAAGGCCTTGTTCATGGCCCGTGTCAGACGGTTGGTGTGCCAGCCGGTCTTGGCGGACAGGTTCACACGCTCGGCCCACATCACGCGATCGAATTCGGTGTTCCACAGTCGTTCGAGACGCTGTTTGTCGAACTCGTCCATCGCATCCCACTTGTTGAACACGAGCACGATCGCTCGGCCGGCATCCACGGCGGTGGACATGACCTTCAGATCCTGGTCGGACACCGGCTGCGAGGCGTCGAACAGGATCAGCGCCAGTTCGCATCGTTCGATGGCAGCCTGCGTGCGCAGGGAGGAGTAGTATTCCGCGCCCGTGAGCTTGTGCTGGCGTCGCTTGATGCCGGCGGTGTCGATGAACAGCCAATCCTCGCCATCGATGTTGACGATTTCGTCGACGGGGTCGCGCGTAGTGCCGGCCAAATCGTTGACAACGGCACGTTCTTCGCGCGCCAGCTGATTGAGCAGAGACGACTTGCCCACGTTCGGACGGCCCACCAGAGCCACGCGGCGCAGGCCGGAAGGCGTGAGGTAGCCGGAAGTCTTCTCGGCCTGCTTGAGCTTGTCGAGCGCAACGTCCAGCAGGTCGCCCACTCCCCTGCCGTGCATGGCGGAAATCGAGTATGGTTCGCCGAGGCCGAGCTTCCAGAATTCGGCGGCAAGGTATTCGCTGGCCTGGTCGTCGATCTTGTTGACGGCCAGCACGATCGGCTTGCCGGCGGCACGCAGCATCTTGACGATGCGCTCATCGGTGGTGGTCATGCCCACTTGACCATCGACAACGAATACCACAGCATCGGCCAAGGTCACGGCAACCTGTGCCTGTGAGGCGATGGCGGATTCAATGCCTTCCACGTCGGCTTCCCAGCCGCCCGTGTCCACCAGCTTGAAGTCGGTGCCGGCCCATTCCGCGTCATAGCTCACACGGTCTCGCGTAACGCCCGGCGTGTCTTCCACAACGGCGGCACGGCGGCCGAGGATACGGTTGACCAAGGATGATTTGCCCACGTTCGGACGGCCTACAACAGCCAGCACGCCCACCGGCTTGGGGCCGGCCTTGCGCGCACCTTCCGTGAAACCACGGCCGGAAATCAGATCCTCATCGCCCTCGTCCAACTCATAGCCTTCGAGATTGGCGGCATACTGCTCGTATTCCTGGTTCTCGATGGCGTCCTCGACCAGACCGATGAGCAGATCGAGCGTGTGGGCGAAGTCCAGATCGGAATTGTCGATGGTGGTAACGCCATCGGCGGCGGTCAGGAAGCTGGTGACCTTGGAATCGGCCTTGTCGCGCGCGGCCACATCCTCAGCACCCACGCCCTTGACGGCTTGGCCGGTGCGACGGGCCTGGCGGACCTCCTCACGGGCGGTCAGCAGCACGCGCACCTCGGCGTCCGGGGACACCACAGTGGTGATATCGCGGCCCTCGGCCACGATGCCCAAACCCCCGGAGAAGGAGTCGGCCGACGCCTCGCGGGCGATGTAGGCGCGCTGGGCGGCGATGAGCACGTTGCGCACCGGGATGACGTTCGACACCTTGGAGACATGGCTGGAGACTTCGGAGGAACGAATGGCCTCGGAGATGTCCTCGTCGTCGGCGAATACGCGGAGGTTGTCCGGGTCCACGGAGATATCGAAATGGTCGCCGGTGAAGAACTCGCCCACCGCTTCGGTGATGACACGCTCATCCACGGTTTCGGCGTCCAGATCGATGCCCTGCTTCAAGCACCACCAAGCGCAGGCACGATACATCGCGCCCGTGTCAAGGTAGGCGTATCCGAAATACTTGGCCAGCGCCTTGGACGTGGACGACTTGCCCACGCCGGCGGGGCCGTCGATGGCAACGCGAATCACAGGCCAACCTCCTTGGACAGCGAACGGACTTCCGTCTGGGACAGCACGCGGTAGGAACCGGGCTTCAGATCACCGAGTTTGATCGGGCCGATCTGGGTGCGCACCAGACGCTTGACCGGGAAACCGATCGAACCGAAGATGCGGCGCACGATGCGGTTCTTGCCGGAGTGCAGCACGACCTTGACCATCGTGTAATCACGGGAGGCGTCGATGATGGCGCAGTGGTCGAGTTTGATCCAACCGTCATCGAGCTGCACGCCGGTGGTCACGAGTCGGCGGCACACGGTACCGGAGATCTTGCCCTCCAGCGTGGCGACGTAGGTCTTTTCGACCTCGTACTTGGGGTGCATGACGTGCTGCGAGAGTTCGCCATCGTTCGTCATGAGGATAAGACCCTCGGAATCGTAGTCGAGACGGCCCATGTGGAAGATGCGCTCGTACTTGTCGCCCACGATGTCACGCAACGTGTAGCGGCCCTTCGGATCGCCCATGGCGGAGAGCACCTTGCGGGGCTTGTTCAGTGCCAGAGTGACGTGGTTCGGATTGACGCGTACGCGCGAACCGTCTACGCGCACCTGCTGCTTATGAGGGTCAACGCGAGTTCCGAGCTCGGTGACCAGTTCACCGTCGACCTCGACACGGCCTTCGGTGATCATGTCCTCGCACTTGCGGCGGGAACCGAATCCCGCTTGGGCAAGCAGCTTCTGGAGTCGAATGGAATTGGAATCGTCTTGCGCTTTCGCAGCGCGGGAATATGCGTTTGGCATCGTTCTCCCAACGTGGCCGGACAGATTCTGTCATTGCAGAGACTGTCGATTTGTATACATACTTTAGAGTTGGCGGACTGGAATCCCAGCCAATTCCAACCCATATATCATACCGCAACGTAGGACTGCTGCTAGACTGGCAACCGTTTGTGCGGGTTCGCCCGTCTTCCAACAGATGAAAAGGAATGAACAATCATGGAAGAAACCAAGCAACAGCCGCTGGCTCTGCGCGTGTGCGCCGAATCGGCCGGCAGCTTCCTGCTGTGCTTTGCGATTTACGCCTTCTCCACATGGGGTTCGGCCGTATATGGCATCAATATCGTGTTCTTCGCGTTGGCTACCGGCTTGGCATATGCCGCAGTCACCGCCATCTTCTCCCGCGTGTCCGGTGGTCAGCTGAATCCGGCCATCACCGTAGCCTCCGTGCTGGTTTCCAAGACGAAAATCCTGGATGGCATCCTCTATGTGATCGCTCAGGTCATCGGTGCCATCGCCGCCGGCTTCGCCGTGGTCAAGCTGCTGCCCACATCCGAGCAGGTAGCTGCCAAAGTGTGGCTGACTCCGGCCGTTAACGGTTTCGAGAACGGCTCCGTGTCTTACTCGCTGCTGACCCAGTATGGCATTACGTTCTCGATTACGCTGGCGATTGTCGTCGAGGTCGTTGCCTCTCTGATTGTCGTTGCCACCGCCATGTCTTCTCTGGGTGATCACGGCGAGTCCTCGGACCGTCATGTCATTGCCATGGGTCTTGCCTATGGTCTGGCCGCCGCCATCAGCTACCCGGTTACCGGTGCCGGTCTCAATCCCGCCCGTTCCACCGGTATCGCACTGGCCGCGATGAATGAGGGTCTTACGCAAAATCCGCTGCAACAGCTGTGGGTGTTCTGGATTAGCCCGGTCTTGGCCGCCGCTGTGGTGGCGTTGGTCATGATCATCGCGCAGATGATGACCACTCCCAAAGTGCCGGCTGCCGCCGATCTTCCACAGACGGATGCCGATGCGAACGCGGACACGCTCGACGATGGCGAATTCTTCGATCAGGCCGCCTCGTCTGATGGCGATTCAGCGGAAAAAGATGTTGCCGAAGAGTCCAAAGAAGCTGAAGTAGGTAATCAGCAGGCCGATTCCCAAGGCGATGCCGATGAAGGAGTCGAACGCCACTGAGCGCACTTTCCATGGGCTTTTGTCCTGAAGAATCAGGCGAACAAGCCCGGTGATGATGGCCGTCACGGCAAGTATGACCGTGGCGGCCATCGTATATCCGAAAGCAACCAGCAGTGTGATGACGGCGACGACGCCGAGTACGCACCATTCAAACCATGGCTTGCCCTCATGCGCTTCGGATACATAGGGATGGTTGTGCATGTTGCGATTCCTTCTGTCGAACGGTTACGTGACCACAATAGCAGGCGAATAGCAAAGGTGGGATTCCGCCTGGACCCGTTGACGGGTCCAGGCGGAATCCCACCTTTGTGCGTTTTGGCTGAGCTGCTCTCCTCAGAGAGTCCCGATCAGTGGAAGAAGTGGCGGGTGCCGGTGAGGTACATGGTCACGCCGGCCTTATTGGCCGCTTCGATGACCTCCTCATCGCGGATGGAGCCGCCAGGCTGCACGATTGCCTTGACGCCCGCGTCGATAAGCACCTGGGCACCATCGGCGAACGGGAAGAACGCATCGGATGCCGCGACCGCACCGGTGGCGCGATCGGCACCATCGGCCAGTGTGTTGGCGCGCTCGACGGCCAGATGGCAGGAGTCCACGCGGTTGACTTGGCCCATGCCGATGCCAACCGTGGCCTGGTCGTGGGCCAGCAGGATGGCGTTGGACTTCACGCAGCGGATTGCACGCCATGCGAACACGAGGTCCTTCAGCGTGTCGGCGTCGGCGGCCTCGCCGGCCACGAGCTTCCAGGCGTCCGGATCGTCGCCGACGGCGTTGATCAGATCAGTGTCCTGCACAAGCAGGCCGCCATCGATCTGGCGGATGGCCTCGTGGCCCTTCGGCGGCTCGGCCACTTTGAGGATGCGCAGGTTCTTCTTCTTGGTCTGCAGCAGTTCGAGCGCGGCCGGCTCATAGTCGGGGGCGACGATGACTTCGGTGAAAATCGGGCGCACGCTTTCGGCCATCTCAAGAGTGACCTTGGAGTTGCAGGCGATCACACCGCCGTAGGCGCTCATCGGGTCGCAGGCGTGAGCCTTCTTGTGGGCCTCGGCCACGGTCGCGCCAATGGCCAGACCGCACGGATTGTTGTGCTTGACTACGGCCACGGCAATGGCGGGAGCCATATCCCATACGGTGCGCCAAGCGGCGTCCGCGTCCACGTAGTTGTTGTAGCTCATCGGCTTGCCGCCGAGCTGCTCGGCGTGGGCGAAACCGGTCTGGTTGAGCGGGTCAATGTAGAGGGCGGCCTGCTGGTGGGAGTTCTCGCCGTAGCGCAGGGTGTGCGCACGATCCCAGGTGCGGGTGAACTGGGCCGGGAACTTGGCGGAATCGATTTCAGTGTCCTGATCGTCCTTGTCCACTTCGACGGCGTCCAAGGAGGCCGGCTTCGGCCAGTGCTTGGCGGTCCATTCGTTGATGGTGGCGTCATAGGCGGCGGTGTGGGCGAATGCCTTGGCGGCAAGCCACTTGCGCTCGTCGAGGGAGAAGCCGGTGCCGTCGGCCACACGCTCGGCGACCAAGGCATAATCGGCCGGATCGGTGACGATGGCCACAGTGGCGTGGTTCTTGGCCGCACCGCGCACCATGGAGGGGCCGCCGATGTCGATCTTCTCGATGGTGTCGGCCTCGTTAGCGCCGGAGCGCACGGTGTCGGCGAACGGGTACAGGTTGACGACCACCAGATCAAACGGCTTGATGCCGAAGCCGTCAAGCTGCTTGGCGTGTTCGGGGTTGGTCATATCAGCCAGAATGCCGGCGTGAATGTACGGATGCAGCGTCTTGACGCGGCCGTCGAGGCATTCGGGGAATCCGGTGACATCGGACACCTCGGTTACCTTGACGCCCAGCTCGGCGAGCTTCCTGGCGGTCGAACCGGTGGAAACGACTTCGGTGCCGGCCTTCACGAACGCTTCCGCGAGTACTTCGATGCCTTCCTTATGAAAGACCGAGACCAGTGCCCGACGGATCGGTCGGTTCGTGTTTGTCATCCTGTTCCTCCTTGGATTCTTGTGGTTGTGACGCCAGGGACCGCGCCTGACGGACGATGACGGTCTTCGGGGTCGCGGCGGTGGTGCGGGAATCATTAATCCTCCCAACCAACCAGCCTATCGAAAAAACGAGCGCTGTGCCAATCAGCGCGAGTAGCCATGCCGCAGTAAATCCCAATGCGGTCGAATGACCGACGACTCTGGTGGAGGCCATGACGTCGACGCCAATGTGAGCGAGACGATGATCGCCAAGCGATCCATTGGACAGAGCGAACAGCAATGTGGATGCCAGTGAGATCAGCATCGCGCTCAGGCAAAATGACCCGGCGGAGTAGATCAGCGAAACCAGTACTGGGCCGCGGGTGGACGCATTCCGTATATTCAACGGTCTGCAGGCGAATCCTTGCGGCAGGAATACAGCCAGCAGGCCCACGAGCGCAGCGATGGCGAGAGGCGCGTTCAAGGCAACGGTACGCCATAGTTCGCTGCTGACCGGCTCGGGCAGAATACCGAATACCGGTATTGCAGGAAGCTCTTTGGATTGGCCGAGCCATAACGTGAAACTGGCCAAATCACCGATGGCGAATCCGCCGCCGAAGAGCCAGGAAACAGCCCAGAGCATGACGTTGGGTAGCCAGATCAGCATGGCGACGGTGGTGAGAATTCGTGAACCGGTTTCCATCCCGGACAATCCGAACAACGATACGACAGCGGCATGGTTGCGTACCGCCCATACGATGACGGTAATCAATCCAATTGCCAGGTATATGCCCAGTATCGCGACGGCCAAGGCGACGCCGATTTTCAGGCAGTGGCGTATGTCCGCCGGCACCTGCTTGCGAGTCCAGTCCCTGAATGCTCGCATCTTGGCTGATTCCGGTACGGCTGCGCATAGGAAACCGATCGAGAATACGATGGCTGCTTTCAGCAACACAAGCCACTGGTCATCGACAAGACCTAGGTGTACGGATTGCCGGAATACCTCGTTCAACCCGAGCCAAACAACCAATCCGGCAACATACGCATGCGGCCCGTATGCTTTGATTCGCATGGTGAGTGCATTGATCAGCCATATCAGCAGTATAGTCAACATCAATGGCGTGATGGTGAGGGTGAACGAATCGGTTCTAAAGCCCGATCCCTCACTCAGAAGCACAACGGCCTGTGTCAGCGAGGTTGTGCCGACGGTGAGATTGTCGGAGCCCTCTTCCATGGAGACGACCAATAACATCAGCGCTGTATAGCAGCCTAATGCAATGGCATAGATGGCCATGGATGCGAGGGCGACTATGGCTCCCCGCACCCATTGGCGAATCACGGCTTTCATCACGATTGGTCGGAACCGATCAGTCGATGTCGGCCTTGGCGAGTATGTCGCGCATGATTTCGGCGGCCTGGCCCGGGGTCTTGCCCACGGGGATACCCGCCGCTTCGAGCGCGTTCTTCTTGTCCTGGGCGGTGCCCTTGCCGCCGGAGACGATGGCACCGGCGTGGCCCATCTGCTTGCCTTCGGGGGCGGTGAAACCGGCGATGTAGGCGACGACCGGCTTGGTCATGTGCTCCTTGGCCCATGCGGCGGCGTCCTGTTCGGCGAAGCCGCCGATTTCGCCGATCATCATGACAGCCTTGGTGTCGGGGTCGGCTTCGAATGCCTGCAGGGCTTCCAGCAGCGTCGTGCCGACGATCGGATCGCCGCCGGCGCCGAGACATGCGGTGAAGCCGATATCGGACAATTCGCCCATGAGCTGGTAGGTGAGGGTGCCGGATTTGGAGACCAGTCCGAGCGGGCCGCGGCCGACGATGCCGTCGGGGATGATGCCCAGGTTGACGCCTGGGTTGCCGAGGGTGATGAGGCCGGGGCAATTCGGTCCGATGATGCGCACGCCCCTGGTGCGCGCGAGTTCGACGAAATACGCGGAATCGGCCACTGGAATGCCTTCGGTGATGACCACGATGAGTTCGATGCCGGCTTCGACTGCTTCGACCACGGCGGACTTGGCGAACTTCGGCGGCACGAACACCACGCTGGCCTTGGCGCCGGTGGCTTCACGGGCGTCGGCGCAGGTGGCGAACACGGGGATATCGGCGTCGGCGCCACCTTGGGCACCGGGGAAGGTGACGTGCATCCCGGCCTTGCGCGGATTCACGCCGCCGACGATATTGGTGCCGGCCTTGAGCATGCGCGCCGTATGGGTCATGCCCTGATGGCCGGTCATGCCTTGGACGATGACCGGAGCGCCGTCTTCGATGAACAGCATCAGAGAACCTCCTTGGACTGAATCGCCTCACCGGCGAGCTGCGCGGCCTTGGCCGCCGCGTCTTCCATGGTTTCGGACACATGGATATTCGGTTTGTTCGCGGAGGCGAGGATATGCAGACCCTCGGCCGCCGCGTTGCCGTCGAAGCGCACGACGATGGGTTTGGAACCGCCGAGCTTGGCGACGGCTTCGAGAATGCCGTTGGCGACCTCCACGCAGGAAGTAATGCCGCCGTATACGTTGATGAATACGGATTCGACCTGCGGGTCGGACAGGACGATCTGCAGGCTCTCGGCCATGACCGCGGCGGAGGCGCCGCCGCCGATGTCCAGGAAGTTGGCGGGTTTGACATTGCTGCCCTGCTCCTCGCCGGCGCCGGAGATGGCGTCCAGGGAACTCATGACGAGTCCGGCACCGTTGCCGATCACGCCGACCTCGCCGTGCAGATGCACGTAATGCAGTCCGTGCTCACGGGCGCGCTGCTCGAAGGGGTCGGGGACGACGGAATCCACGAATCGCTCCCAGCCACCATGCCGGAAGGCGGCGTTGTCGTCCAGGGAAATCTTGGCGTCCAAGGCGCTCAGCTGCTTGGTGGACTCGTCGTCCGGGTCGCCGATCTTGGCCAGAGGGTTGATCTCCACGAGTGTGGCGTCGTTGTCTTTGAAGACGCGCCACATCTTCAGCAGAATCTGCGCGGCCTGATCGACGTCGGCATGGTAGAAGCCGATGCTGCGGGCCATCTCGGTGGCCGCGGCCAGATCGAAATCGCCGAGCGCGTCGATGTGCAGGCGTTTGACGGATTCCGGATGCTCCTTGGCGATCTCCTCCACCTCGGTGCCGCCGTTGGCGGTGGCCAGCACATCGAAGTCGCGCGAGGTGCGATCCACGGAGATGGACACATAGTACTCATGCAGGATGTTCTTGGCTTCGGCCACGAGCACGCCGGAGACCTTGTGGCCGTGTATGGTCATCGGAAGAATGGACTCGGATTCGACAATGGCCTCGTCGCGGTTGTGGGCGATCTTGACGCCGCCAGCCTGACCGCGATGGCCGATCTTGACCTGCGCCTTGATCACGCATGGATAGCCGATTGCGTCCGCCGCTTCCGCGACTTCATGGGAGTTCTGGGCGAAGATGGCGCTCGGGGTGGGAATGTCCTGCTCCTCGAGCAGCTGACGCGCCTGATATTCGTAAAGATCCATCGATCCTTCCCTGACTATGTAATTGGTCCGTCATGTAACTGTACACAGTACATGACGGACCTTAAAAACCGAATGTATGTTGGGTGAGACGAACGCTCAGGCCGGCATCGCCATCAGCGAGCTGACGGGCTTGCCGCCAAGCTTGTCGATGCCGTCGAGGCCTTCGAGCCGCATCACGAAACCATAGCCCGCCACGGTGCCTCCCACCTTGTCGATAAGATCGGTGGCGGCCTTGGCGGTGCCGCCCGTGGCGATGAGGTCATCGACGATAAGTACCCGCTCCCCCGCCTGCACGGCATCCGTCTCGATTTCGACGCGCGCCGAGCCGTATTCGAGATCATAGGATTCGCCGATGGTCTCGGGCGGCAGCTTGCCGGCCTTGCGTACGGCGATGAACCCCTTGCCCATGCGGGCGGCCAGAGCCGGGCCGAACAGGAATCCGCGCGACTCGAGGCCGGCGATGGAATCGAATTCGCCCGCCGGCACCGGCAGGGCCGCCTCAAGCGCCTCGAGCAGGATTCTCAGGCCCTTGGGATCGGCGAACACCGGAATGAAATCACGGAAGATGATGCCTGCCTTGGGGAACCCGGGTATGGAACGCACCAACGACACCAGATATTCGGCGTCCTGCCGTCCCACCTTGTCCAATGCGTCGATGGTGATGTCCGACTGTGCCATAATATTCACCCTCCTGTACTGATGTGCTGCGACGCCGCCAAATCGTACGGCCTACTTCGTGGCGGTCCCGTCTGCGGCGGCCGGGGAGTCGACGTCCTCGGCCGCATCGTTCTCTCCGGACGTGATGGACGCCTCGATCGGGGTCTGCCCGGACTCATCGGCGGTCGGAGTCCCGGCATCCTGGTCGGGAAGCGGATCGCCGTTCTCGTCGACCTCGGCATCGGACACGTAGGCCGGGCGGATGTATTCGCGGGCGATGGCGTTGAAACCGAAACGCAGCTTGGAACCCTCGGAGTCGATGACGATCTCCTCGTACTGCTCATCGACCTCGACGACCTTGCCGATCACCTGACCGATGGTGATGACCTCGGTGCCGGGCTGCAGGTTGCGACGGAAGTCCTGTTTCTCCTGCTGCTGCTGCTTGGCCTTCTTGGACTGCCACCACATCATGCCGCCGAAAACGACGATGATCATGATAAGCATAATGGACTGTTCCACGGAAAACTCCTTCAGATGAACGGCATTGACGAAATGTCGCCAAGTGTGCAAACAGGAAAAGTCTAGAAGGGCTTGCTGACATCATCCCTTGGCGTAATCCCCAGGTGTCGCCAGGCCTTCTCGGTGGCCACGCGGCCTTTCGGGGTGCGGATCAGGAAACCCTCACGCACGAGATACGGCTCGCATACGGTTTCCACGGTCTCCGACTCCTCGCCCACCATGGCCGCAAGGTTGTTCAGTCCCACGGGCCCGCCATTGAAATTACGCACGATGGCGTCGAGTACGGCGATGTCCAGGCGGTCAAGACCCTCCGAATCGATCTGGTATAAGGCCAAGGCCTCCTTGACGTCATCCGACCGCACCTCGATCAGGTCATGCACGATCGCCCAATCGCGCACACGGCGCAGCAGACGATTGGCGATGCGCGGCGTGCCGCGCGAACGCAACGCGAGTTCCCGAGCCGAGCCGTCGCCAAGATTCACGCCCAGCACATTGGCCGAACGTTCGATGAGCTTCTGCAGCTCGTCGTGCGGGTAGAAGTCAAGATGTGCGGTGAAACCGAAGCGCGCGCGCAACGGACTCGGCAACATGCCCTCGCGCGTGGTGGCGCCGATGACGGTGAACCGCGGCAGGGTCAACGGAATGGAGCTGGCGCCCGGACCCTTGCCGACCATCACGTCGACGCGGAAATCCTCCATCGCGATGTACAGCAACTCCTCGGCGGCGCGCGGCAGGCGGTGGATCTCGTCGATGAACAACACCTCACCGGTATCAAGCGAACTGAGAATCGAGGCGAGATCGCCGGCGTGTTGGACCGCAGGCCCGGAAGTGACGCGAATCGGCACTTCGAGCTCGTTGGCCACGATCATGGCCAACGTGGTCTTGCCCAAACCGGGTGGGCCGGCGAGCAGGATATGATCGGGCGGCACATCCCGCTTGCGCGCGGCGTCGAGGAACAGTTGAAGCTGGGCTTTGAGCCGGGGCTGGCCGATGAATCCCCCGAGGACATGCGGGCGCAATTCCTCATCGCTGACCGGCTCGTTGCCGATCGGCTGGGAGGAGACCATGCGCAACGACTCTTCGTTGGCACCGGTGTTTGAGGTACCGTAATCCGTTGTCTCGCTCATCAGCGGCCCCTATCCATCAGCGCCAAAGCCAGACGTAGCACACGCGGCACATCGTCGGTGGCAAGCGGCGTGGGAATATCGTTTTCGGCGCAAGCCTCGGCAACGGCCTGCTGGGCGTCCTGCTGACGCCAGCCAAGTGAAATCAGTCCTTCGACAACCTGTTCCGTACCGGTATCCACCGGAGACTTGGATATTGCCGCCTGAGCGGAAGCACCCTCGATCTGACTCAAATCAATAGAGCCCTTAAGCTCGAGGATGATTTTCTGTGCGCCCTTCTTGCCCAGCCCCGGAGCCTTGGCCAGCGCGGTGGCGTCGTTGTCGGCGATGGCGTGGGCCAGCTGACTCGGCGTCAGTGTGGAGAGTAACGATTGGGCCACTTTAGGTCCAATGCCGGAGACCTTGATGAGTTGCAGAAAGGTTTTCTTGGCGTCCCGATCCAGGAATCCATGCAGGGTAATGGCATCCTGAGAGAGGTTCATATAGGTGAAGACGCGGGTGTCTTGCCCGGCGTGCAGACGGCTCAGGTCGGTGGCGGACATGCGCACTTCGTAGCCCACTCCCCCAACATCAATCAATGCGGTATCGGTTTCGACCGATTCAACCCGCCCGGTCAGCATGCCGATCATACAGGTACTCCTTCAGGACTCCAGGATTCAAGACTCGAACAACTGTTCGAAAGTATACTACATGCCTCGGTCGTGGTTGATGCGGCGGCGCGTGGATTTCTGTGCGGCCTCAGCCCACTGGCGTTGCGCGGCGGTCAGATGCTGCTCACGCTCGCCGCCCTGCAGCGCCCCCGCCGGACGCAGGGCATGGCATATGGCCAAGGCCAGCGCGTCGGCGGCGTCGGCGGGCGTCGGCATCTTGGTAAGGTTCAGGACACGCGTCACCATGCGTTCCACCTGCACCTTCTGCGCCTGCCCGTTGCCGGTGATGGCCAGTTTCGCCTCGGTCGGGGTATGAAGCGCCACGGGGATGCCGCGTTGCGCGGCGGCGAGCATGGCAAGGCCGGCCGCCTGCGCGGTACCGAGCACGGTGTTGCGGTTGGACTGGGCGAACACACGTTCGATGGACACGGCATCGGGTGCGAAGCGGTCCATTTTCTCGGACAGGCCGTTATAGATGGCCAAAAGACGCAGATCCTGGGTGATGTCCGGCGAGGACCGCACCACATCCACATGGATAAACGAAAGCCGGCGGTGCTCGCCGGCTTCGATCACGCCGACCCCGCAGCGTGTAAGCCCGGGGTCGACGCCAAGGATAATCACGAGGATTACTCCTCGTCGAGCTGGGCCATCACCTCGTCGGAGGCGGTCCAGTTGGAGTAGATGTTCTGCACATCGTCGAGATCATCGAGGTTGTCGATGAGCTTGGACACCTTGCGGGCGTCTTCGAGGCTCAGCTCGACCTCGTTCTTCGGCTGCATGACCTGATCAGCGGAATCGTAATCGAAGCCGGCGTCCTGCAGGGCCTTGCGCACGGTGAACAGGTCGGACGGACCGGTCACGACGGTGAACACCTCGCCATCGTCGGTAACGTCCTCGGCACCGGCTTCGGCTGCGGTCTCGAACAGCTTGTCGAAGTCCACGCCTTCGGACGGAACCACGATCTGGCCCTTGCGCTCAAAGTTGAAGGACACGGAGCCGGAGGTAGCCAGGGAGCCGTTGCCCTTGGTCAGGGTGGAACGCACTTCGGCGGCCGCACGGTTGCGGTTGTCGGTCAGGCACTCGATGATGAGGCCCACGCCAGCGGGAGCGTAGCCCTCGTAGACGATGTCTTCGTAGTTGGCGGCACCGTCTTCGTCACCGGCACCACGCTTGACGGCGCGGGCGATGTTGTCGGCCGGCATGGAGGCCTTCTTGGCCTTGTAGATGGCGTCGTACAGGGACGGGTTGCCGTCTGGGTCGCCACCGCCGAGGCGGGCGGCGATTTCGATGTTCTTGATGAGCTTGGCGAAGAGCTTGCCGCGCTTGGCGTCGATGGCGGCCTTCTTGTGCTTGGTGGTCGCCCACTTGGAATGACCTGACATAATGCTCCTAGCAGTAATAAACGGATGATGTCAAACGAGACGATTGTAGGCCGTTAATCAGACATACCCGTGATGTTTTCGATTGTCTTTTTGAATCATGCGCTGGTTCGACCAGATGCATGAGGGTATCGTGCCGGTATCAGACGAGCGGCAGATGGTAGTCGGAAGCCAGCTGTGCAAATGCTTTGGCATACGCATCCCGCTGATCGGACAGCAGAATCGGCATGGTGCGCGTTTGGGCGACGATGGGCATGAAGTTCGCGTCACCGTTCCAGCGCGGCACCACATGCTGATGCAGATGGGCCGCGACCCCCGCGCCCGCTACCTCGCCCTGATTGATGCCGATATTGTATCCGTCCGGATGGGAGACGGTCTCCATCACCTTCATGGCGAGGGTGGTGGCCTTCTCGAACTCGAACAATTCGGCGTCGTCAAGTTCGGTGATGAATCCGACGTGACGGTACGGGCAAATCATGAGATGCCCGACGTTATACGGGTAGAGGTTCATGATGGCGAACACGTGCGTGCCGCGCCAGACGATGAGGCCGTCTTCGTCGGACTTCTTCGGTCCGGCACAGAACGGACATTCCTTCGACTTGGGTTTGGTCGGACGATCCTCGCTGTTGCGCAGCACATAGGTCATGCGCTGCGGGGTCCACAGTCGTTCGACCGTGTCTTCCTGAGGCGGGAAGTCCGCCGGATCATCGACACGCACGTCAGTCATCATGTATTCCTTTACTCAGCTACAGCGGCGTTGAAGTCGTCGGCGGAGTTCACCTGGACGCGCTTGGCGATCACGGCGAGGATCTGCTCGCGAGCCTTGTCCACCGGTACGCCGTTGAGCTGGCTGCCGTCGCGGAAGCGGAAGCTCACCGCGTTGTTGTTCATGTCTTCCTCACCGACGATGAGGATGAACGGCACTTTGGACTTGGAGGCGTTGCGAATCTTCTTGCCGAAGCGGTCATCGGAGTAGTCGATCTCGCAACGGACCATCTCATCCTCGAGGGACTTGACGAAACCGGCCAGATGCGGGGCGAACTCGTCGGCAACCGGCACGCCGAGCACCTGCACGGGGGCCAGCCACGCCGGGAAGGCGCCAGCGTAGTGCTCGAGCAGCACGGCGAAGAAGCGTTCGATGGAGCCGAACAGGGCGCGGTGAATCATCACCGGACGCTGATGGGTGCCGTCCTTCGCGATGTACTCAAGCTGGAAACGCTCGGGTAGGTTGAAGTCGAGCTGGATGGTCGAGACCTGCCAAGTACGGCCGATGGCGTCACGGGCCTGCACGGAGATCTTCGGGCCGTAGAAGGCGGCCCCGCCCGGATCGGCCACGAGGTCGAGGTGGGATGCCTCGGCGACCTCACGCAGGGTACGGGTGGCCTCCTCCCAGATCTCGTCGGAGCCGACGTACTTATCCGGATCCTTGGTGGAGAGCTCCAAGTAGAAGTCGGACAGACCGAAGTCCTTGAGCAGATTCAGCACGAAGGTCAGCAGGCTGGTCAGCTCGTCCTTCATCTGCTCGCGGGTGCAGTAGATGTGGGAATCGTCCTGAGTCAAGCCGCGCACACGGGTCAGGCCATGGACCTCGCCGGACTTCTCGTAGCGGTACACGGTACCGAACTCGAAGAGGCGCAGCGGCAGCTCACGGTAGGATCGCTGGCGCGACTTGAAGATCAGGTTGTGCATCGGGCAGTTCATCGGCTTGAGGTAGTAGTCGAAGCCGGGCTTGGTCACGTTGCCGTCCGCGTCGTACTCCTCATCGAGGTGCATGGCCGGGTACATGCCGTCCTTGTACCAGTGCAGGTGGCCGGAGGTCTCGTACAGGCCGCCCTTGGTGATGTGCGGGGTCTGCACGAAGCTGTAGTGGTGCTTGCGGTGCATTTCGCGTGAGTAGTCCTCCATCGCGTTGATCACGGCGGCGCCCTTCGGGTGGAACACGGCCAGGCCGGGGCCGATCTCGTCCGGGAAGGAGAATAGGTCCATCTCGGCGCCGAGCTTGCGGTGGTCTCGCTTGGCGGCTTCCTCCAGACGGGTCTGGTATGCCTTGAGATCTTCCTTGGTGGCCCAAGCGGTGCCGTAGATGCGCTGCATGGTCGGGTTCTTCTCGCTGCCACGCCAGTAGGCAGCGGCGGAGCGTTCGATCTTGAAAGCCTTGATGTAGCGGGTGTTCGGCAGGTGCGGGCCGCGGCACAGGTCCTTCCAGACCACATTGCCGTCACGGTCGACGTTGTCGTAGAAGCTGAGTTCCTTCTCGGAAATCTCGGTGGCGGCGGCCGGGTCGAGGTGTGCTTCCTTGTCTTCGATCAGCTCGATCTTGAAGGGCTGGTCGGCCTCTTCCTTCAGGGCCTCTTCCTCGGTCACGGACCGGCGGCGGAAGGACTGGGAGGACTTGATGATGCGCTGCATGCGCTTCTCGATGTCCTTGAGGTCTTCCGGGGTGAAGGGCTTGTCAACCTGGAAATCATAGTAGAAGCCGTCCTTGATCACCGGGCCGACGCCGAGCTTGGCGTTCGGATAGACCTCCTGCACGGCCTGGGCCATGACGTGGGTGGCCGAGTGACGCATGATCGCGAGGCCGTCTTCGGAATCGAGCGTAATGGGCTCTACGGTGTCGCCGTCGGCAAGCGGCGTGTACAGGTCACGGTTTTCGCCGTTGATCTTGACCGCGATGATGTTCTTGTCTTCCGCGAACAGTTCTACGCCGGTGGTGGTTGCTTCCACCTCCTTCGCTTCGCCGTTGACGGTTATGGAGATGGTAGCTTGCGCCATGATTTGTCCTTTGCTATCGGGGCCCGCGGTACTAATGTGCAGGCCTGGACTGGTTAATCAACGTAGGACACGATAGGTTGGGCGTACGACAAATACCACCAGCATCTGAACCAATACGAAAAAACCTCGCCGAAGCGAGGTTTCGTTGTGGAGCGGACAACGGGACTCGAACCCGCGGTCTCAACCTTGGCAAGGTTGCGCTTTACCAACTAAGCTATGTCCGCAAAGGAATCCGCCGTGAGAAGCGGAATCCAGTGGGCGATGTAGGAATCGAACCTACGACCCCTTCGGTGTGAACGAAGTGCGCTAGCCGCTGCGCCAATCGCCCGAATACTCGGTTCTTCAGTTATATCCAGTCGAATTGCTTCGACTTTCGTGGGCGATACAAGATTCGAACTTGTGACCCCTTCCGTGTCAGGGAAGTGCGCTACCACTGCGCCAACCGCCCGGGTCATATTTCATCCCATTGAATTGCTTCGCTGGTCTGAGAGGTGGGTACGAGAGTCGAACTCGTCTATACGGCTTTGCAGGCCGCTGCCTAACCGCTTGGCTAACCCACCGTAAGGTCTGTCAACTCACGGACCTAGAGCGGACAACGGGACTCGAACCCGCGGTCTCAACCTTGGCAAGGTTGCGCTTTACCAACTAAGCTATGTCCGCGTGTGTTTCCTTGGCGAGGTCTCCCTGCCGAAGCACGAGTGTTTACTATACACACATGCGTGTAGTTCGTCCAGCTGCGGCGTGTCGCCTGTAATTGCATACTCTCGCTTATGGCTAAAGCGTGCGCTTCGGGCAATGAACTCCAGTTAGTCTAGAGGTATGAGTGAAGCAGCGAAGGACACCGGCGCAGTATTGATCGCCGCATTCGAGGGATGGAATGATGCATGTCAGGCGGCGACGAACGTGGTGCGCCATCTGGTCAAGCGATATGAGTCCCGCGAGATTCGTCATATCCGTTGTGATGATTTCTATGACTACCAGGTTGCCCGTCCTATGCTGTGCCATGTTTCGGGACGCACCAATCTTATCTGGCCGCAGACCACGTTCTACGACATCACGTTGGACGCAGGCAAGCATATCTATGCGCAGATCGCCCCTGAACCGAACTATCGGTGGAAGGAATACTGTAGCCAGAGTCTGGCCATCGCCGATGAGCTGGATGTCAATCGAATCATTACGTTAGGTTCGATGTTCTCCGATTGCCCGCATACTCGGCCGTTGCCCATCGCCGTCAGCGACGGAGACTGTCAGTGCGAAGGAGACCGGTCGTATAACGGCCCGGTGGGCATTCCTACTGTTCTGGATGTGGCCGCCGCGCAGCAAGGCTTTGCTCATTCCTCAATGTGGGTGTCCATCCCCCAATATTTGGGCAGCGACGAATGTTCTGCCGGCACTATGCGATTGCTGGATGCGTTGGGCAAGCATATCGGCTTCACCTTCGATACGGCAGATCTGAAGCAGAAAGCCGAACAGTGGAAGGCTCAGGCATCGATACTGGTTCGTTGTAATGACCAGCTTCATGATTATGTGGAGCATTTGGAGCACGACTACGACTTGCAGCAGAAAGCCGAGGCGGAGGCTTCTTTGGGAGCGCCCCAGGCCGAACAACTGGTCAAAGAAGCGGAAGCATTTCTGCGCCAGATGGGTAATTAGCCCATATATGGTGATGCTCCCGCTGGATGAACAGCCCTGTGGGCTGTTCATCCAGCGGGAGCATGTGCACGTCGCACAAAATGTCGGGAGTTGGCTCGCGTAGCGAGACTGAGGGTGGTTCTGCTGGCATATTCCAGTGACCATCATCAGTCAGCTTCGCTGACGGCTCCCGCCGGCGGGAGCACCATTATATTGGGTCGCCTCTGTTGATCTGTCTTATGCCGCAGCCGCCACGGAGGGATCGATGGCCGGCAGCACGCCCACAATCAGCAGCAAGGCGACGACCACAGCCAAACCGATGCGGTAGATGGCGAAGGCCTTGTAGGAGAAGGTCGAGACGAATTTCAGGAAACCAATAATGACGATGTAGCCGAGTACGAAGCTGATGACCATCGCCACGAGGGTCGGCCCCCAGCCGGGGAACATCGCATCGGTTTTGTAGTTCTTCACGGCCTTGACGGTTTCCAGCAGCCCCGAGCCGAACACCGCGGGAATGGCCATCAGGAAGCTCAGGCGCACGGCGGCTTCGCGGGTGTATCCCAGTGCACGTCCAACGGTGATGGTGCCGCCGGAGCGGGACACGCCCGGAATCAGTGCCATGGACTGGCCCAGACCGAAGAGGAACGCATCACGGTACGTCATATCGTCCATGGTCTTGTTCTGCCGGGCCTTGGCGTCCACCACCCACAGCAGCACGCCGAACACCAGCAGCACGGTCACCGTGATCCACAGGTTGCGCAACGAGGTTTCGATGACGTCCTGCAGCGTGAAGCCGAGGATGACGATCGGACTGGAACCGACGATGATGTTCCAGCCGAGTGTGGCGTATTCGTCGCCGCGCCCCATACGGGCTTTCCAATCCTTGCCGTTCCTGCCGAACAGGCAGCCGAACCAATGGGTGAGGATGTTGATGATGTCATGGCGGAAGTAGAGGATCACCGCCAGTTCGGTGCCGATCTGGATGATGGCGGTAAACGCCGCACCGGGATCAGAGCCCAGCATCAAATCACCGAAAATACGGATATGCGCGCTGGAGGATACCGGGAGATATTCGGTCAGCGCCTGAACGATGCCGAGAATGATCGCTTGGAAAAAATTCATAACCCCTCGTGATTTCTGAGTATTTGATGTGCTATGACGATGAACACCCTACCCAAGGGGGTGTAGAACAACGCTAAGAATCGGTAACATCCACGGCTTCTACAATGAAAGTGGATATAGTACGTAAGCGACGAAGGGAGCATTATGGCCACGTATCGCAAAAGCAGGGCATTCGCACCGGAAGGATTCTTCGAATGCGAGGGCCGAGGACTCGGATGGTTGGGAGCGGCTCATGCGCAGGGCGGCCCGCGCGTGGTGCAGGTATACGGCTGGGGCAAGGATTATCTGGATATCGAACGTGTGGGTAGCGCGTCCCCCACGCCTCAGGCGGCACGAGCTTTTGGTGCGGCTCTGGCCCATATGCATGATACTGGTGCCGAATATTTCGGGTCTGCGCCTGACGGATATAACGGCACATGTTACTTCGGACCATTGCAGGACCCAGTGAAAATGGATACCGGCGAGTGGACCGACCCGATCAGCTATTTCGCTGATGGACGGCTGCGCCCGATGGTCAACCTTGGTGTGAGGCGTGGCGAGCTGGATAAGCGCGATGTTGAGTTGACTGAGCGCGTGATTGAAGCGCTGCCGGATCTGATGGGCCGCGCCGCAGCCGACAAGCCGGCGCGCATCCACGGCGATCTGTGGAGTGGCAATGTGATGTGGACAGCCGATTCCGGGCAGTCCGAGGCCGTGCTCATCGATCCGGCGGCACATGGCGGTCATCGCGAGGAGGATCTGTCTATGCTGCACCTGTTCGGCATGAGCTATCTGAGCGAAATCACCGAGGGCTACCAGTCCGTACATCCGCTGAAGGCCGGATGGCAGGAGCGTATCACGCTCTGGCAGCTCTACCCCATCGCCGGCCATTGCGTCTTCTTCGGCGGCGGCTACGTCAACGAATACCGCTCCATGTGCCGTTCCCTGCTGAAGTGACAGACTTGGCTCCTCCTCTCTGAGGGGGAGCCAAGAACGCATCCACTCTCAGCTCAGTGCGTCTTTCAACTTGCGAAGAAACCACCATTCGCAGGAATGGCGTGATTCCAACGTTTTCAAGGGTTTCAGGCGGGCTTCAAAACGTTTTTGCCCACATTTTGCCCACATTCTTCCACGCCCGTCTCCACCTGCACGGCGGCATCGAGCAGACGGGCCACGTCCATAAGGTCGCTGTCGAACAGATCCGCGTACACGTCCAACGTCATGCTCGCGTTCTTATGGCCCAGCATCCTCTGTAATGCTTTGACGTTCGCGCCCGCGTGCACGGCCAGCGATGCGGCGGTGTGGCGCAGGTCATGCGGTGTGGGCCATTCCTCCTTCGGCCAGCCCAGGCGCACCAGAGCGTGGTGCCACCAGCCTGTGGTCTTCGCCGTGCTCTGCTTCATGATGGGGCCGCCGCGCAGGTCGTGGAACACCCTTTCGTCCGGTTCGCGCTCCTCGCATATGGATTTCAGCGCGTCCATGACGATGCGCGGCATGGGCACGTCGCGTTCCTCGCTGTTCTTCGGAGTGCCCTCGACCCATCTAGCCCCGACATATACGAGGTTGCCGCGCACATGCAGCACTCCCCCGTCGAAATCCAGATCGCGGGCCTTCAACGCCGCCGCCTCGCCCCAGCGCAATCCGCAGAAGCCCAGCGTCAGCACGAGCGCCCGCCGCTCCGCCCCCAGATGCTTTCCTCTGGCGCATTCGTCGGCGAACGCGAGCAGCCGGGATATGGTCAGGTACACGCGACGGCTCTTGCGCCTCGGCAGTTTGGGGAGTTCGACGTTTTCACAGGGGTTGTTGAGTATGAGCTTGTCCCGGACGGCCATGCGGCAGATGCCGAGCATGGTCTGGTACGGGCGGCTCACGGATGGAGCGCCGGCGCTCGCGATGATGTCGCTGATCCACGCCTGGACCTCGGCGCGGGTGATGGTGCCGACCTGTCGGTCGGACCAGCGCTTCTCGCAGTAGAGCCGCCATGAGTCGGTGGCGTTGACCCGCGTGGTTTCCTTCCAAAAGGGCCATTTCTCCTTCAGCCATTGCTCGTAGAGGTCGCCAACACGTCGTTTGCCGTCCTCCGGGTCAACATAGTTGTTGGTGGCTTTGGCGATGGTGACGTGTTCGGCAGCCCAGTTCTCCGCGTCTATCTTGCGGCGGAAACCCCTCTTGTCGGTTTGGGTGCCGTCGGGTTTCCTGTAGCGGACGCGGTATCTGTTTTCGCCTTTGGTCGTCCTGTATTTCGTGATGTTCGCCATTGTTTCACCCACTTGCACGGTTTTTCGGTTTTAACGTGTTTTAACTGGTATTAATGTGTTTTAATGAGGTTTGACGGATAACAGGGAAATCGGTAAACTAATCCCTTTACGCCAAAATCGGAAAGGAGACGGCCATGACCACGACCGAAACCGGCGTGAAGCCAATACCGGCGTACGCGCCGCCCGAGGACGGCAAGCCACGCAACGCCGTGGACGAGAAATGGATGAAGCTGCGCCGCGCTGCGTTGAACCGACAGAAACGACTCGCGCAAAAGACGCACGAGGCATAGGAGCCTTTAATCGAAACCGGAAAACGTACAACATGATCTTGGAGGACTGATGAGCCATGAGGACATCAATGAAGCAAGCGGTGATTCGCGGATTCAAAGCGGGGCTGACAGCGGGGCTGACGGGCAGAACACGGAAATCAGAGGCTCCGAAAATCATGACATCTCTCGAATTGCAGACCAAGGCGTGGAACATGACAGGCGATTCGATTCGGAAGGCGATGGATCGCCGGTAGTTTCCACCTCTCTGACTCATATGGAGGTGACGTCCGGCCCGTTGCCGTCCAGTAAGGAGCTCGCCGGATACGAGCAGACGCTTCCCGGGGCGGCGGACAGGATTCTCCGCATGGCCGAGGACTCCCTGCATTCCGAAATCGACAGTCAGAAACGCATAGTCGAAATCTATGCCGATGATCGCAAGGCGGAGAACTGGGTCTACAAATTCACCACTGTCGTATTCTCTCTGGTTCCCGCCGCCGCGTTCATATGCTCTGTAGTGTTCTTCGCTCTGGGCATGAACCCGGCAGCGTTCATCAGCTTCGCAGGAAGTGTCGGCTTCGTCATTCCCCGTATCATCGAGGCGTTCAAATCCGGGAAGGCCTCGAAAAACGAGGACAAGCCCAAGTCGGAAAACTAACATTTCGGGTATGCTCCGCCTAGCCTATCGGCTAGGATAGGTAGGCGAAGCATCCTCCTTTCTTTTGGTCGTGGGATCTTCACTCGCCCTATCGGTGTGCAAGACCGGTAGGGCAATTCTTTTTTTATCGATTGACCATGTAATTCGGATCGGTGACTATATAGGAGTAGCTGTCCTCCCCGCCGGTGCCGGAGTACACGTCTCCGACGTCGCGGAACGCTATGGCGACCATCTTCGCGTCCAATGGAACCTGGAACGGATAGGTGACCGTGCTGGTCAGACCCGGCTGAAGCTGGGCGTTGCACTCGGGGTTGCCTTCGACTTGATACAGATTCTTGATGGGCGTGTATTTCTGGTTCTTCGAGTTCAGTGCGACTATCTCATACGGGTAGCTGCAGGTGATGTCCATCGGACTGCTGGTGTTGTTCGTGACCTCCACCTTGGCCACCCAGTACTTGGTGTTCGCGTCCGGTGTCTTTGGCCCGTATTGGCCGTTGCTGCATCCGTCGCCGCATGTGTCGAAGCTGATGGTGGGCTGTTCGCCGGCTTCGAGGACCTTCATTTCGACGCCGCCGCTGGCGGCGGTCTCCCCCGTGCCTGAAGCGTCGGTGTTGGAGCCCGTATCGTTGGAGTCTTCCTGGGGGTTGAGCTTTTCGTTCGCGTCGGCCAGCTGCGCCTTGACGGAATCCAATGATGTATTGAGGTCTTGGATGTCTGACTGCTGCTGGTTGATGATTGGGTTGGTGTACAGGTACATGCCGCCAAGTCCGCCGGCAAGCCCGACAACCAGTCCGATGGCCGCCGTGATGGCGATGATGGCGGGTATCGGAAGTTTCTTCGCTGCCGGGTGTGGTGCCGGAGATACAGTTTCCGGCTGTTCGTCTTGTGGTGCCGGTGGTTGTGCCGACATGGGTGCTGGCTCGGTCATTATTTCTTCTTTCTTCAGATGGCTACGCTATCGTGCAGCCATTGTTTGTATGCCCGATTATCCATGGCATTACGCTCAGTTCTCTTGCTATTGCGCATTCGTCGTTGCCGTACAGGATTTCGGCAGTGACGTAGTCGGTCTGGCTTATGAGCATTTTGGCGGCTTCAACGTCCGCCCGCTGCTCCGTGTAGGCATCGGTCTTGCACCCGATGTCGTGGTGCTTGGCGTGACTAATCTCATGCGCCAGCACGCACCGGCGCTGGACAGGCGAGAGCTTGTCGCTGAGAATGATCTCGTTATGCTCCGCGTCGTACACGCCTTCGAGCTTGTCCGGTAGTGGCCGGTCGTGTATTCGGCTCGCCCATTGCAGGGCGATGTATTCCAAAGCGTCCTCGCTCATGGCATCTCCTCATAGGCTTCCTGCTCGGCCTCAATATCACCATGCTTCGCGGCCATGGACAGCCAGTCAGGCTCCGAAGTAGATTCATCAACAACAAAGCGCTCGCCGGCGGATTTCTTTGTCGTTGCGGTTTGTTGTTCGAGTTCCATGTGTCTTGCCTCGGTGATGATCTCGCGCAGGGTTTGCACCGGGTCGGCGTTGCAGACCTCGCAAATCAGCAAAAACTCTGACAGGCGCACCGGTGCTTTAAGGGCATTGCGAATATCACGTACTCGGTTGTACCCGATTGCACTTTTCGACGCTCGATCAATTGCTGAGTTATTCATACCCGCTCGATTGATTACTCTGTCGAGTATTTTTGCGGACACATCATCGACGATAGTTCGCTCTCGCTTGTTCGTGCTCATGAGCCCAACTATAGCAGACACGCCGAGCACTTGCTACAAAATATAGCAGGCGCTATATTCAATTTCATTAGAGCAAACGCTATAGGAGGTGGCTGAGATGTCCTCAACTGATTTCAGACAGCTTTCGACCAAGGAACTGCACTTGTACATGAATCTCGTGATGGGGTTCTGCTCCGATATGCGTCGCCTGCTAAGCGAGAGGAATCTGACCGCCGATGCGATTGACAAGTACGAGATGACGGCGGTCAACAACCTGATTGCTGAGGTCAACTACCGATCGCTTGCAGAGTCTGAGATACGGCGAGACCGAGGGCAGGGAGCTGGACGATGAAATCCGCAAGCATGTTCCCCAGATACTTGTCCTTGATTGTCTGCCACTTCGATTTCTCCTGTGTGGCCGATTCGGCCATGTACATGGAGCCGAACAGTCGTTGGAGCGAATCGTTGATGTCGAAGTCGATACCGGCCTCGAAGTTGTCGATGTTCCTGCGCACTTCGTCGACCAGTTTCATGATGTGCGCTTTCAACGCCGGTGGTAGGGAATCATCCGATTTGATGAGCTCGACGAGCTCGTTCAGGAAGGCAGTGAGGTTCTTCGCCCGGTCGTCGTTCAACTCGTATCGCATGGAGAACGAGCGATCTGCAATCGTCTGCAAGCTCAGAATCGACGCCGGAGACAATGTCTCATCATGTTTCGGATGCGTGCTGAAGTACCGGAGAGAACCATCACTATACGCATCCGCGAATGACTTCCAAAGACTTTCCCAGATAGCGGGAAGCTGCTGCTCCACGGTGTCCAATCGCCGCACACCAGACGCTTTGAGACCCGCGACAAGACGTTCCGTCCGCGCCATTGCGTCAAACGCCGAACAAGCTGAATCATCGAAGCCCTCGATTCGCGGTTCGACCTTGAAGAACTTCAACAGGTATTCCGCCGGATTCACCATGACCCCCAATCAGCTAAAGGAACAAGCACATGCCTAATCTACCAGCAGTTGAAGCCACGAAACGTGCCGTGCACGACACCCGCACCCGCGTGCTCCTGTCCAAAACCAAAATGACCAGCATCGCCGAGGCCTGCGGCCGCAACCGCATGACCGTCGCCAAATGGCTCGACGGCGACGACATCAGCCTCGCAGCATACATCGCCGCACAACAACTCTCAGGCGGCGACCCAATCGAAACACTCGCCAACGCACTCAACCCCGAAAACACCGGCACCGCGCTCGCTGCCGAGAACACCATCCCAGCGCTCGCCGAAAGCGAGGTGAAGTGATGACTGTGTTCATCAGTGTCGCAGCCGCATCAACCAATCTCGTGGTTTCGTTCATCCTGCTGATTGTGGAGCTCCACAATCGCCGGGAAATCAGAAGGGTGTCCCGTTACGCCGAAGCACATTATGGAACACCCTCGTTTGCCCGGAACGTCCGCGAACCTACTTCTGAGAAACGTGTTTCTGGAAGTTCTTGTATTCATCGGAGCCATCATCATTGACCACGACGGATACGGATGATTCCGAGTGCAGAGCGATGGCTATCGTGCCTCCCGGCAGATCAAGCGATTTATTCTCAACGAGCTCGAAGTACACCACTTTCCGCTCACCGGGCTTCAATCCCTTTATCGTCTCCACGATTTCATCGAACAGTTCGATGACACCGCGAAGAGACCCCGGAAGGACACTGCCGTCAACCTCGACATAGTTCTTGGTCCTGTTGTCCATTTTTTCACCTCCTCTCATTGCTGGTAGTACGCAATATCCAGCTTAGGGGGAGGTGATCCAACACGAAAAAAGGAAAAACCAATGAGCGAGAAACTCACCATCGCAAACCCTGAAGGACGGGAACCGTCCCCTTTCCTATCAGGCTCTCAGCCATGGCATCGATGAATTGCGTCTGGGTGACATGGGCATCACGGACGCGGTGTGGCGCGGCCCGCACAGCGAGCTCGTGGCCCTGGCCCGTCGAATCCTCGATGCGGAGGCCGGACGATGAACGCCGAGGATTACGGACAGCACGCGAGCGGCTACAGGAGGCCCGAGCCCGACGAACTGTCTCGTGGCTTCACGGTCCGGTTGATTCTCTGGGCCGTGGTGTTCGCCTGCTGCATCGGCTGGGTGATGTCTCACGCCGGTTGCGCGCATCCCATCGGCAATGGCATCACCTCCCTTATGGGATTCGGTTTCGTGCCATTGCGGCTCCTGTGCCTCGTTTTGAGCGAGGCGGGAGTCGAATAAAGGCTTGCCGGGGTTCCTATTCTTTCCTTCCCCGGCAATCGACAAGGACAGTCGCTAACACCATTCGCGTCGCACCCCATCCCCAGCGGGTGCGGCGCACGGGGCCGGCAGGTTCGCCCCCGCTGGAGATCGCGGTGTCATGTACGCGCGGCAAACAGCGGGAAGCCGTTCGATTCGGCACGGTCCACGCCCTTCGGGGAAAGAAAAAGCCCACGCGGCAACGTGGGCGAAGCAAAACAGCTACAGGAGAAAGGATACCACCATGAGCGCCATGATTCCGCCCGACATCGTCCAGGACGGCGTCGCCTACTGGAAGGCAGACAAGGTGAGCGCCTATTTCGGGGGTTCGCCCACCGTGGGCACGCTCGGCGTATGGAGATACCGGGGCGAAGGCCCGAAATTCGTCAAGCTCGGCGGCAAACGCGAGCACCGCAAACGCGATACCCGCCGCGTCGCCTACCCGGTCAGGGAGGTGATCGCCTGGGGAGAACAGAACGGGCTCCAGCAGCAGACAGTGGCCGCATAGAGATGTGGTGCCCCATCACCGATGAGGGCATGTCATGACCTCCGGCCGACCTGATCGAGGAGTTCTGGGACAGGATATGCGACCGCAACAGCCAGACGGCCAACCCGTACATCTACCTGCTGCCCTACGCGGAGCAGGTGGACGTGGACCGTCAAAACAGGAAAGTGAGCGCGCTGGTGGAATACGCGTCCAAAGCCGATTACAGAGGAGGAAAACCGAATTGAGTGAGACCAAGGAAAAACCGGAGCGATCCAATGCGGCGGATGTGGCGGAGAGCCTGCTGCTGGCGTTGGACGCGGGGCCGAACAAGCCCTCATTGCCAGTGTTGGAGGCGATGCTCGCCGAAGCGCTGAAGGCCAACGACGTGATATTGGTGCGCGCCTTCGCCCAGCCGCCGGCACCGCCCGCACAATCCAAGACGTCCGATGTGGAGGCCGAGCTGGCCGATGCGCGACGTGAACTCGCGCATGAGGCGTACGGCGCCGCTTCCATGCTCGCGGACGGCGTGATGGACGACGCCGACTGGGAGCTGTTCGATTTGGCGGACGAGGTGCGAGGCGCGGCGGTGGAGTTGCTGCGCGCGTTGGACGGTGATGCGTGATGGCCGGGGAGAGCGCTCTCACGATCATCGGCAACCTGACCGCCGACCCGGAGCTGCGCACCACGGGCGGCGGCGCGACCGTGGCGAGCTTCACGATCGCTTCGACCCCGCGCAACTGGAACCGGCAGACCAACCAGTTCGAGGACGGGCAGGCATTATTCATGCACTGCTCCGCGTGGGGCGACATGGCCGGCCATTGCGTCCAGTCCCTGAAGAAGGGCATGCGAGTGATCGCCCAGGGCCGACTGAGACAGCACTCGTACCAGGCGCAGGACGGCTCCCAGCGCACGGTCATCGACATGACCGTCGACGAGATAGGCCCCTCATTGAGGTATGCGACCGCCGCTGTCAACCGTGTCCAATCCGGTCGCGGCTATTCCGGTGGCTCGACCTATGGGGATCCGGCCAAACCCGCCAACCAGCAACAAGGCTGGCAGAACGGTTCCCCGGCCCAGAACCCCGGCATGCCGGAAGGTGACCCGTGGGCTCAGCCGGCACCCGCCTCTCCTGGCGCCACGTTCGGCGCTTCCAACGATTTTTCATCAGACAGCCAAGACCCCGAATTCTAAGGAGATTCAATGTCACGAAAGAAAAAGACCGATGGCGTGCAGGACGCGCTGATACCCGACGAGATCACGCCGCTCATGCTGCTCGCCCTGACAGCCAAGGCATCACGCATGAAGGACGCCGCGGCCGCGTTCCGCATCGCGGCCAGCAAGATGCTCGACCTGGCCACCAAGGATGAATACATCGAAAAATACAAGAACATCGACCCCATCACCGACGCCTTGTACGACGCCTGCGATCTCTCGCAGCACATCTTCGACGCCGCCAACGCGGTCAACGACCTCATTAACTATCCGGTCGAGGCCCGCGAGCGCGTGGTGAAGGCGGATATCGAGCGCAGTTTGTTGGATCCGTGGCGTGATCTGCCCACGTCTGGTGTGGATCCGGATACCGGTGAAATCAAGGAGGACTGAATCATGAGCAAACGCAAGCACGGACGCCAGCAACTGGAGCATGAGCGCCAACGCCGGCGCAGGAAGCGCATGCCGCACCTGCCCGTACACCAGAATCTATCGATCAAGGAGCAGTGACCCGATTCAGTGGCTATCAACATCATCGATATCAACGTAAAGAGCCTCATCCCGAACCCGAACAACCCCCGCAGGGACGTGGGCGATGTCACCGAACTCGCCGACAGCATCAAGGAGCAGGGCCTGCAGCAGGCGCTTGTGGTAACCCCCGACCATGAGGAGCACGGCGAGCGCCTGTTTCGTGTGGTGATTGGTCATCGTCGTTTGGCGGCGTGCAGGCTGGCTGGCATTGAGCGGGTGCCGTGTGTTGTGCGTGAGTTGGATGCGAAGACCGAGCGTGAGCTGATGCTGGTGGAGAATTGCCAGCGTTCCGATTTGACGCCGTTGGAGGAGGCCGACGGGTATCAGGGTCTGCTCGACCTGGGTGCGAACGTGGGTGAGCTGGCGTCGAAGACGGGGCGCAGCGAGTCGTTCGTGCGTGGCCGTTTGAGGATCGCGCGCATCCCTGCCGAGGTGCGTTCCGGGTCGAAGGCGTTCGCCCAGTTGTCGCTTTCCCAGTTGGGTGATCTTGCGGAGTTCGAGGCTTATCCCGACATGATGGCTGAGTTGGCTTCGATGGCGGGCACCAAGAACTGGGATTGGAAGCGTGGCCAGCTGCGGTCGCGGGTTCGCGTCGAGGCGTGGCAGCAGAGCATGAGAACAGCGCTTGAAGCTCTGGGCCTGACTGTGGATGTCTCGGCTTCGACGTGGACGACGCCGGAGGGCTACCGGTTCTACGACGTGTGGAGCGGCGAGCCCGACGAGTTCGAGAAATGGTATGGGCAGTGGCGCGAGAAGAACCCGTACGGCGGGCCGGTGATCCGATTCTCCGAGCGCACCGTATTGTGCTTCCCGCAATTGTCGCCTGAGGAGATCGCCGAACGTGACGCCAAGAGCGAGCGGAGGGAACGGGAGCAGGCGGCATTCCAGGAGGCGCTGGCCGCCCGCAAGGAATTCGACAGGCTGGCGTACACGCTGCGCACGGACTGGATCAGGAAGCACGCCACCGGATTCAACGGCGGCCAGTTACGCAAGGCCAACACCCGTCTGAGCCTGCTCGCGCTGACCGGCACCAACCTATGCGACGGCCTGATCGCAGGGGCCGAATGGAACACCCTCGACCACGGTCTCGCCGCAGACAACCTGCCGGCCGGCACGCCGCTGCCAGGCGAGGCAGGCGCGGGGAAGGGACTGGGGGGGCAGCAGCACCCCGCGG